>Ga0209630_10000663_pt1 | contig 39288 bp, 37 predicted proteins | sample COG_01_FD_184745 | JGI IMG/M metagenome (GOLD analysis project Ga0209630, IMG submission 184745) | Pelagic Microbial community sample from North Sea - COGITO 998_met_01 (SPAdes) (version 2) | ecosystem: Environmental > Aquatic > Marine > Neritic zone/Coastal water | place: Helgoland, sampling...
CCGCCGCATCCAGTGATGCCCAATCAACCCGCTTCATCACATCATCTTCTCGATGGGGAGGACGAGGATGGCCGAGGCGCCGGCGGCCTTCAGCTTCTCCAGCGTCTCCCAGAAGACGGCTTCCTGACAGACGGCGTGGACCGCGACGGCGTCGTCGCGGCCCATCAGGGGCATGACGGTCGGGGCGCCGGCGCCCGGCAGGATGGCGGTGATCTCGTCCAGCGCCGAACGCGGGGCGTTCAGCATGACGTATTTGGCGCCCTGCGAGGACACCACGCCCGCCATCCGTTCGATGATCGAGTCCAGCAGATGCGCCAGTTCGGGCTCGGGTCCGGTCGGCGACTTGATCAGGACGGCCTGGCTTTCGAACACCGTCTCCCTGGCGATCAGACCATTGGCTTCCAGCGTGGCCCCGGTTGAAACCAGATCGCAGATGGCCGAGGCCAGCTTCAGACGGGGGGCCACCTCGACAGCCCCGCGCATGACGACGGTGTCGGCCTGAACGCCGCGGTCGTTGAGGAAGCGCTGCAGGATCTTGGGATAGGAGGTCGCGATCCGCAGCCCCTGAAGCGAGTGCGGGCCTTCATAGGCGAGGGTCGGCGGCACGGCGAGCTTGAGCGTGCAGCGGCCGAAGCCGAGGGGCATGATGACCTCGGCTGTCGCCCCGCCGTTCTTGTCCTCCTCCAGCACGTTTTCGCCGACGATGCCCAGGTCGCAGACGCCGTCGGCGACGAAGGTCGGGATGTCGTCATCGCGCACGCGCAGCAGGTCGATCGGGTAGTTCTCCACCCGGTACAGCAGGTCGTTGTGGCCCTTGACCCACTTCAGACCCGCGTCGCGGATCAGCTCGAGCGAGCGGTCAGCCAGACGGCCGGATTTCTGGACGGCGATGCGCAGCCGTCCCTGGACAGTACTCATGGCGGGGTCAGGCTTTCTTCTTTTTCAGGCGTTCCAGCACCAGGCTGTAGCCCTGATGCGGCATGTCTTTCAGGAACCGGGCGACGCGCACCACGGTGGTCGGGCTGGCGCCGGCCTCGGCGGCGATCTCGCGATAGGACTTCACCTGCTCATGCAGCAGGCGGGCCACGGCCCAGCGCTCGGCGAAGGCCCGGAGTTCCGAGGGCGTGCACAGGTCCGACAGGAAGGCGTCGACCTCCTCTCGCGTCTTCAGCGACAGCAGGGCGTCATACAGGGCGAGCCTGTCGTCGGCGGCCTGATGAACGGCCTTGCGGGAGATCGGGGTGGGCATGGCGCGTTCCACTAGAGTGTAACAGTGAAACAGTCAAGCGACGGAACGCAATCGGGTTGCGAGGCGAGAAATCGTCTTCGCGCTGCAACATTTCTGTTGCGCGATGCGACGAGGCCAGCCCAATCTGAACGGGCTTAACAGAGGGAGCGGGGCCACGTTCGACGAGATGTCAGGCGAAAGCGGATCCGGCGAGATCCGTCCCAGCTACCGGACACTGGCCCGGTGGCTCGAGAATGCGCCGTCCGATCTGCTGCAGTCCCGGTCCCGTCAGGCCGAGCTTTTCTTCCGCCGCATGGGGGTGACCTTCGCCGTCTACGGCGATGTGGAATCCAATGAACGGCTGATTCCCTTTGACGTGGTGCCGCGCATCATCGGTGCGAAGGAGTGGGAGGACCTGGAGAAGGGCCTCAAACAGCGCGTCTCGGCCATCAACGCCTTCCTCAAGGACATCTACGGCCCGCAGGAATGCATCAAGGCCGGCATCGTCCCGGCCGACCTGATCTTCACCAACCCCCACTACCGCCCCGAGATGCAGGGCCGCCGCCCGCCGGGCGACATCTGGACCCACATCACCGGCGTCGACCTGGTCCGCACCGGCGAGGACGGCTTCCTGGTGCTGGAGGACAACTGCCGCACCCCCTCGGGCGTCTCCTACATGCTGGAGAACCGCGAGATGATGATGCGGCTCTTCCCCGACCTGTTCGCCGAGCACCGCATCCGCCCGGTCGAGACCTATACGGACATGCTGCTGGCCTCACTGCAGGCCTCGGCGCCGACGGGCGCGGGGGCCGATCCGAACATCGTCGTCCTGACGCCGGGCCCGTATAATTCCGCCTACTACGAACACTCCTTCCTGGCCGACAAACTGGGGGTGGAGCTGGTCGAGGGCGGCGACCTCGTGGTCAACGACGACATCGTCTATATGCGCACGACCGAGGGGCTGAAGCGCGTCGACGTCATCTATCGCCGTGTTGACGACGAGTTCCTGGACCCCCTGACCTTCCGCCCGGACTCCGCGGTCGGCATCCCGGGGATCATGGCGGCCTACGCGGCGGGCAACGTCACCCTGTCGAACGCGGTCGGGACCGGCGTCGCCGACGACAAGGCCGTCTACACATACATGCCCGACATCATCCGCTTCTTCTCGGGCGGCGATCCGATCCTGGGCAATGTGCCGACCTGGCGCTGCCGCGAGCCGGACGCGCTCAAGGAGGTGCTCGACAAGCTGCCGGAGCTGGTGGTCAAGGAGGTCGGCGGTTCGGGCGGCTACGGCATGCTGGTGGGACCCGCCGCGACCAAGGCCGAGATCGAGGAGTTCCGCGCCAAGCTGATCGCCGATCCGGACGACTTCATCGCCCAGCCGACGCTGGCGCTGTCGACCGCGCCGACGCTGGAGGGCGGCAGCCTTTCGCCGCGCCACGTCGACCTGCGCCCCTTCGTCCTGTCCAGCCCCAAGGGCATTCGTGTCGCCCCCGGCGGCCTGACGCGGGTGGCGCTCAAGGCCGGATCCCTGGTGGTCAACTCCAGTCAGGGCGGTGGAACCAAGGACACCTGGGTGCTGGACGACTGATGCTTAGCCGGACCGCAGACAGCCTTTACTGGACCGGCCGCTATATGGAGCGGGCGGATTTCCTCGCCCGGATTCTGGAAGCCGCCGTGCGTCTGGCCGCCCTTCCGGCCAAGGACGGCGCCGCCGCCACGGCCTGGGCCAGCGCCATCGCCTCCGCCGGCGTCTCGCGCGCCTTCGCCGCCTCGGGCCGGACGCCGAACGAGAAGTCGGTGCGCGAATATCTGGCCTTCGCCCCGGACAATCCGTCGTCGATCCGCGCCTGCATCACTGCCGCCCGCACCAATGCGCGCTCGGTCCGCACCGCCCTGACCATCGAGCTGTGGGAGGCGATCAACGGCGCCTGGAACGGCATGAACGAGCTGGGCGAGCCGGGCAAACGCGACGACTTCGTGCGCTTCCTGGAGTGGGTGAAGACCGTCTCCCTGAACGTCGAGGGCGCCTCGTCGCGGACCATGCTGCGCAACGACGCCTACTGGTTCCTGCGTCTGGGCATGGCCATCGAGCGGGCCGACAACACAGCCCGCCTGCTGGACGTGAAATACCATCTGCTGCTGCCGGCCGATGAACGGGTCGGCGGCCAGCTCGACTATTTCCAGTGGACCACCCTGTTGCGCGAGGTCTCGGCCCTGACCGCCTATCGCTGGGTTTATCGCGAAAGCGTGCGGCCCTGGCTGGTCGCCGATCTGATGGTGCTGAACCGCCAAATGCCGCGTTCACTGGCCAGCTGTCAGGGGATGATCGTCTCCTATCTGGAGAAGCTGGCCACCGACTACGGCCGGCGCGGCCCGTCCCAGCGTCTGGCCTCGGCGCGTCTGGCCCAGTTCAACGACGCCAGGATCGAGGACATCTTCCAGTCCGGCCTGCACGAGTACATTCTCGGTTTCCTGAACGAGAACAACAATCTGGCCGCCGCCATCCACGACCAATACCTGGTGTGACCTGATGCGCATCCGGATCGACTACCAGACCCAATATGCCTACGCCCGGCCGGCGCGGTTCATCGTCCAGACCCTGCGTCTGACCCCGCGCTCGACCGAGAGCCAGCAGGTGCGGGAGTGGCGGATCGAGACCGATGTCGACACCCGTTTGCGCCGGTCTGACGACGCCTTCGGCAACATCGTGCACACCCTCTATACCGAGCGGCCGACGCCGACCCTGACCATCCGGGTCTCGGGCGAGGTGGCGACGACCGACACCGGCGGCGTCCTGCGCGGGACGCCGGAACGGCTGTCGCCGCTGGTCTATCTGCGCGACACGCCCCTGACCCACGCCGACGCGGCCCTGCGCGCCTTCATCGACAAGGTGGACGGGGAAGGCGACGTCCTCGGCCGCCTGCACCGGCTGATGTCGGCCATCCATGGCGAGGTGGCCTTTATGGTCGGGGCCACGACCGCCGACCACACCGCCGCCGACGCCTTCGCCCAGCGCCAGGGCGTCTGTCAGGACCACGCCCAGATCTTCATCGCCTGTGCGCGGCGCATGGGCATTCCGGCCCGCTACGTCTCGGGCCACCTGCACCGCAGTGACGGGATCATCGATCAGGACGCCGCCCACGCCTGGGCCGAGGCCTGGGTCCCCGATTTGGGCTGGGTCGGCTTCGACGCGGCCAACGGCATCGCCCCCACCGAGCACTATGTGCGGGTGGCCTCGGGTCTGGATGCGCTCGGAGCCTCGCCCTTCCGGGGCACCAGCTACGGCGGTGGCCCCGAGACCATGACCGTGGCCCTGCGTGTGCGCCAGATGCAACAGACCCAGCAACAACAACAGACCATCGGATGGTCATGAAGTGTCAAGGGTCGTTGTGAGAAGAGAATCTGTTAGCGTTACGGCTTGCTTAGCGCGTGCGCGCCCCGAGGCTGTCCTGAACCGATGACCTATTGCGTCGGCATGTTGGTGAACGAAGGTCTGGCGATGATCGCCGACACCCGGACGAACGCGGGCGTCGACAACATCTCGTCCTACAAGAAGCTGCACGTCACCGAGGTGCCGGGCGAGCGCATCATCTCCATCTGCACCGCTGGCAATCTGTCGGTGACCCAGACGGCCCTGTCGATGGTCGCCGAGGGCATCAAGATGCCCGGTCACGACGACATCGAGACCCTTGAGAACACCCCCAGCCTGTTCCGCGCGGCCCAGCTGGTCGGTTACGCCCTCAATCAGGTCCGCAAGGAAATCGCCCCCTCGCTGGAGGCTGACAGCCTGAAGGTCTCGGCCTCCATGCTGCTGGGCGGCCAGATCCGCGGCGGCAAGATGGGTCTCTATCTGATCTACGCCCAGGGCAACTTCATCGAATGCAGCGCGGACACCCCGTACATGCAGATCGGCGAGCTGAAGTACGGCAAGCCGATCCTCGACCGCGCCCTGCGCCCCGACACCCCGATGGCCGAGGCGGTCAAGCTGGGGCTGATCAGCTTTGACTCGACCATCCGCTCCAACGTCGCCGTCGGCGCCCCGTTCGACATGGTCGTGATCAAGCGCGACAGCGTCCACGGCGAGCAGCGCCGCATCGAGGTCGACGACCCCTACTTCAAGGACCTCGGCCGCCGCTGGTCCGAGGCCCTGGCCAACGCCCACCGCGCCATGCCGGCCCCGCCCTGGCTTGAAGAGCAGAACGGTCGTCCGCAAATTTCGGTGGTCGGCTAAGCGGCGGTTCGATCCCGCCAGCAATCGGTTTCAAATCGCCTATATTGCTCCCGATGACCGAGGAGACGATTCTGGCTGAGGATGGTTCGGGCGCGCTGAAGGCCGCCGAGCTGATCCGCGACGAGGCGCGGCGCGCGCCGGACAAGCCGGGCGTCTATCGCATGTACGGCGAGGACGGGACCTGCCTCTATGTGGGCAAGGCGCGGTCGATCAAGAAGCGCATCCTCCAGTACGCCCAGGGGCGGTTCCACACCCAGCGCATCGGGCTGATGGTGTCCCTGACCCGGTCGATGGAGCTGGTGGTCACGGCCTCGGAGACCGAGGCCCTGCTGCTGGAATCCAACTTCATCAAGAAGCTGAAGCCGCGCTTCAACGTCGTCCTGCGCGACGACAAGTCCTTCGCCGAGCTGATGATCCGCCGCGACCACCGCGCGCCCCAGGTTCGCAAGCATCGCGGCGCCCATACGACGCCCGGCGACTATTTCGGCCCCTTCGCCTCGACCTGGGCGGTGAACCGGACGCTGAACACCCTGCAGAAGGCCTTCCTGCTGCGGTCCTGTTCGGACAGCGTCTATGAGACCCGGACGCGGCCCTGCATGCTGCATCAGATCAAGCGCTGCTCGGCGCCCTGCACGGGCCTGATCTCGCTGGAGGACTATGGCGAGCTGGTCACCGAGGCCGAACAGTTCCTGCGCGGCAAGTCGCGCGCCGTGATCGGCCGCCTGTCGGCCGAAATGACCACCGCCGCCGAGGCCGAGGACTTCGAACAGGCCGCCCGCGTGCGTGATCGCATCCGCGCCCTGTCGGCGATCTCGATGGAGAATTCGGTCTCGGCCGAGGGCGTGGCGGAAGCCGATGTCTTCGCCCTGTTCGCCGAAGGTGGTCAGGCCTGCGTCCAGGTCTTCTTCTATCGCGCCGGCCAGAACTGGGGCGGCCGCGCCTATTTCCCGCGCGTGGACAAGTCCGACACGGATCCCGAGATCCTGTCGTCCTTCCTCGGCCAGTTCTATGAGGACAAGCCGGTGCCGCGCCTGATCCTGTCGAACGTCGTCCCGTTCGAGAAGGAACTGCTGGAAGAGGCTTTCTCGATGAAGGCCAGGGAGGCGGACGGGCGGCGCGTCGTCTCCATCGATCGCCCGCAGCGGGGCGACAAGGCCGCCCTCATCGACCATGCCCTGACCAACGCCCGCGAGGCCCTGGGCCGGAAGATGGCCGAGGGTTCGGCCCAGGGCAAAATCCTCGACGAGGTCTGCGAAGCCTTCGGTCTGGAGAGCCGGCCCGAGCGGATCGAGGTCTACGATAACGCCCACATTTCCGGGACCAATGCGGTCGGCGGCATGATCGTGGCGGGTCCGGAGGGCTTCCAGAAGTCGCAGTACCGCAAGTTCAACATTCGCGATCAGGAGATCACGCCCGGCGACGACTACGGCATGATGCGCGAGGTCATGCGCCGTCGCTTCGGCCGTCTGGTCAAGGAAGAGGAGGAGGGCGCCGAGGAGGTGGTCCGCCCCGACCTGCTGCTGATCGACGGTGGCGCGGGCCAGCTGGCCGAGGTGCTGGCGGTGCTGGCCGATCTGGGGCTGGACGACATCCTGGCCGTCGGCGTGGCCAAGGGACCGGATCGGGACGCGGGCAAGGAGCATTTCTTCGTGCCCGGCAAGCCGCCCTTCATGCTGCCGCTGAAGTCGCCGGCCCTGTACTACATCCAGCGGCTGCGCGACGAGGCCCACCGTTTCGCCAACGGCGCCCACGCCAAGCGCCGCTCGATGGACATCAAGAAGAACCCGCTCGACGAGATCGAGGGTGTCGGGCCGGGCCGCAAGAAGGCCCTGCTGCACGCCTTCGGCTCGGCCAAGGGGGTGTCGCGCGCCTCGGTCGTGGACCTCGTCAAGGTCGACGGGATCAGCGAGCCCTTGGCCGAACGCATTCACGCCTTTTTCCGCAAATCCTGATTCTCCAAACAGGGTTCGCCCTCTGGCCCGGCCAAGCTTCCGTGCTAAACCTTTGCGGGAGCTCTGGAGGGGTTATGTCGAAAGCGTGGTTGTGTGCGTTGGCCGCCGTGGTGGCGCTGACGGCGGGTGAGGTGCGTGCCCAGGAGGTCGAGCGCGCCGCGACGCCGTCATGGGTGCGAGCCCTGCCCCGGGAGGCGGCCGCCCCCGCCGACGCCTCGCCGATCCGCATCCTGGCCATGGACCAGCAGGTCCGCTTCACCCGCGACGGGGTGGACACCTACACCTTCCGTCGCTTCCGTGTGCAGACCGCACAGGGTCTGGGCATGCTTTCGACCGTCAGCGCCGTCTGGTCGCCGCCGCGCGAGACCGTCCAGGTCCACGCCGTGCGCATCATTCGCGGTGACCAGATCATCGATCTTCTGGACAGCCAGCAGTTCGAGCTGCTGCGCCGCGAGAGCAATCTGGAAAACGCCACCCTGGACGGCGCCCTGACGGCGACGCTTCAGCCACGCGACCTGCGCGTCGGCGACATTCTGGAAACGGCCTTCACCATCCACGATTCGGGCGGGGTTCTGGCGCCCCACCGCGAGCTGATGGACGGCATGAACTCCACTCTGGTGGTCGATCACTACCGGATGCGGGCCACCTGGCCGGACGATATGCAGATCCGCGTCCAGGGCATCGGCTCCTGGGCCGACGCCGCGGCCCGGCCCGATCGCTCCGGCTGGGTTCTGGAGATCGACAAGCGCGACATGCAGCCACGCCGGATGCCCGACGACCTGCCGTCCCGCTTCTACTTTGACCGGACGATCCAGTTCACAGACTTCTCCGACTGGTCCCAGGCCTCGAACCTGATCGCTCAGCTCTACGTCAAGGCGACGACGCTGGAGGCGGATTCGCCGCTCAAGGCCGAGATCGAACGTATCCGCGCCGAGAACCCGACCCAGGCCGGCCAGGCCGCCGCCGCCCTGCATCTGGTCCAGGACCAGATCCGCTACATCGCCCTGCTGATGGGGGAGGGGAACTACAACCCTGCGTCGGCCGACGACGTCTGGCGCGCGCGCTTCGGCGACTGCAAGGGCAAGACCGCCCTGCTGCTGGCCCTGCTGCACGGCCTTGGCATCAAGGCCGAGGGCGCCATGGTCAGCACGGAGCTGGGCGATGGGCTCGACACCCGCCTGCCGCTTCTGTCCTGGTTCGACCACATCATCGTGCGCGCCGAGGTCGACGGGAAGGTCTACTGGCTGGACGGCACCCGCACCGGTGACCGGGACCTCGCCTCGATCCGCCCGCCGTCCTGGCATTGGGCGCTGCCCGCGCGGACCGGCCCGGTCGCGCTGGAGCGGCTGGTCGTTCCGCCGGCGGACCGGCCAATGACCGACATGATCATCACTGTCGACGCCTCCGAGGGCCTGGACGCCCTGGCCAGGATGGACATGGACATGATCATGACGGGCGACGGGGCCACCGCCTTCCGCCGCCAGATCTCGACCATCCCACCGGCCCAGTTCCAGGAAATCATGAAGTCGCGCTTCCAGGGCGACGATGACGACGACAGCGTGCAGATCACCTCGGTCGAGACCCGCGACGACCTGGCCGCCAACGAGTTCCACATCCTGTTCAAGGGAACGATGCGTCAGGCCTGGGTGGCCAGTTCGGGCGGGCGGCTACTGGCGCTCGACACCACTGGCCTGCGGGCCTCGACCCAGGACGAGCGCAAGGGCCTCTACGTCGCCTGGAAGGACGATCCCTACGCCAACGCCTATCCCTATCAGATCCGCACGCGCACGCGGATCATCCTGCCCAACGGTGGCGCCGGATTCCGCATCGAGGGCGGTGATCAGGTCGTTGAATCGGGCGGCTACCGGATGGAGCGCGCGGCCTCGATCGTCGACGGCGTCGCCGATGTGGTCGTGACCACGACCAGCATCCTGCCCGAGGTTCCGGCCGCGGAGATGGCCGCGGCCCGGACCCGCAACGAGAACCTGAGCAACGCCCAGATGCGCCTGCGCGCTCCGGCCGACTATCAGGCGACGGCGGCGGACCGCACCCGTCTGGCCACCGCCGAAAGCGACGTCGAGGACCTGGTCAAACGCGCCGAGCGCCTGACCGGGAACGGTGACTACAAGGGCGCAGTCGCCCTGATGGATACCGCCCTGGAGAAGGAGCCCGAGAATGTGAAGGCCCTGCGCGCGCGGGGCGACGCCCGTCTGGCGGACCACGACTATGAGGGCGCCCGGGCGGACTACGACAAGGCCGTGGATCTGGACCCCGCCGACCTCGAGGCGGTGATCGGCCAGGGCGTCGTCGCGCTCAGCGATGGCCGGCCCTCCGACGCCGTGATCAGCTACAGCGTCGCCCTGCGGCTCGATCCGGGCAGCCTGGGCGGGATGTGGGGGCGCGCCAGCGCCTATTATCAGCTCGGGCGCTACGACCGGGCCCTGGCGGACTTCCGCGCGCTGAAGACCGCCGCGCCCCAGGTCGAGGCCGCCGGCTATGGCGAGCTGCGGTCCCTGTTCCGCCTGAACCGGCTGGACGAGGCCGCGCCGATCATCGCGGCCCTGCTGGAGAAGGACCCGACCGACGGCGTCGGCCTGGACACCCGGGTCAAGCTGGCGACGCTGAAGGGCGAACCGGCGGCGGCCCTGCCGGCGCTCGACGCCGCCGTGACGGCGGCTCCGGAAAATGCCGTACTCCGCGCCCTGCGTGGCAAGACCCGGGTGCTGACGGGCGATGCGGCGGGGGCGCGCGCCGACTTCTCGACCCTGCGCACCCAGGCGGCCGGCGACCCGACCCTGCTCAACAACCTGTGCTGGGCCGAGGCGGAGGCCGGCTTCGATCTGGAGGCGGCCCTGACCGATTGCGACGGCGCCATCGCGGGCGCCGAAGAGGCCGGCTTCATCGACAGCCGGGCGCTCGTCCTGCTGCAGCTAGGCCGTTACGCCGAGGCCAAGGCCGCCTATGACCAGGCTTTGGCGGCCCAGCCCCGGCAGAGCGCTTCGCTCTACGGACGGGGGCAGGCGCGTCTGGCCATGGGCGACGCGGGCGGGGCCCAGGACCTGGCCGCGGCCAAGGCCCTGGACATGGATGTGACGGACAGTTTCGACGCCTTCGCGGCCCGTCACCCGGAACTTTCGCGCTGACGATCTTGGCGTCGCCTTCGGGCGGCGCCAAAAGCGTCTCATGACCGATCCGAAGAACGACGCCCTCGACACCCTGACTGAAGGCTACCGCCGCTTCCGTCAGGACCACTGGCCGGAGGCCCGCGCTGAATACGAGGCCCTGGCCGGAGGGCAGAAGCCGCACACCCTGATCGTCGCCTGTTCCGACAGCCGCGCCGACCCGGCCCTGATCTTCGACGCCGCTCCCGGCGAGCTGTTCGTGGTCCGCAACGTCGCCAACCTGGTCCCGCCCTATGAGCCTGACGGCCAACGCCACGGCGTCTCTGCGGCGCTGGAGTTCGGGGTCAAGGTCCTGGGCGTGTCGCGCATCGTGGTCATGGGCCACGCCAGCTGCGGGGGGGTCGGCGCCATGCTGCACGGCGCCCCCGACAACTGCCGCGATTTCGTCGCCCCCTGGGTCGAGCAGGGCACCCCCGTCGTCCGCCACGTCGCCGAGACGGTCGCTCCTGAACAGGTCCAGAGCGCGGCGGAAGAGGCCGTGGTCCGCCTGTCGATCCGCAATCTGCGCACCTTCCCCTGGATCGCCGAGCGCGAGGCGGCGGGCCAGCTGACCCTGACCGGCCTGCATTTCGGCATCGCCGACGGCGTCCTGCGCAAGCTGGGCGACGGACCCAGGTTCGAACCTCTGGGGTGATCGCCCGTTAGCCCGGATGGTCGCGTCCAGCGGCGAAGCATGGCAAACGGTATGAAGCCGCCTGAAAGAGACCCGATGACCCCCGCCTATCACGCCAATCCGATCCCCAACATCCTGACCGGCATCCGCCTGTTCGCCGGGGTGGTGATGTTCCTGATCCTGGCCGGGGCCACCGGGGGCTTCCCGATCTTCTCGGCCTATCTGGACCCGGACGACCAGTTCGCCCTGTATCGCGTGGCCTTCTGGATCTTCGTGGTCGCGGCCTCGACCGACTGGGTCGACGGCTATCTGGCGCGGCGCTGGAACGCGACGACCCGCTGGGGCGCCATCCTCGACCCCATCGCCGACAAGATCCTGGTCACCGGGGCGATCCTGGGCGTGCTGACCTCGGGCTCGGTGCCCCAGATCGCCATCCCTTGCGGCCTGATCCTGTTCCGCGAGTTCGCCGTCTCGGCGCTGCGCGAAACCACGGCGGGCCGGGTCAAGCTGGACGTCACCCTGCTGGCCAAGTGGAAGACGACCCTGCAGATGGTCGCCCTCGGCGCCCAGCTTCTGGCGCGCAACTGGGACGGCTTCGGCTGGGACCTGGAATATATCGACCAGTTCCAGCTGGTCGCCGACTGGCTGATCTGGCTGGCCGCCTTCGCTACCCTGTGGACCGGCTGGCAGTATTTCGACAAGGCGCGGCGCGAGCTGAACAAGCCCGAAGTCGTCAAGCTGGACCCGCTCTAGGGCCGGAACGGAGGTCAGCGACGGCGGCCGGGAGGCGTGTTGTCGTTCAGCCCCTGGAACGGCTCAGTGGCTTTCGCTGTGTGGCGGAGGGACCGTCGCTCCCGAAGCAGCGCGTGGAAGTCGTCGGCGAGCTCGAGCAGCTGTCGGTTCGACAGACGCCGGGCCACGACGATCAGTTCGTTTTCCAGCTTGCTGAAGCTCCGCAACGATACGCCTGGACGGCTGGGCATGCGAACCTCTGTACGATTTCGGGGGCGGGGGAGACCCGCTGATCAGCTAAATCGTCATGCGTCTCAGTGTCATGGGGGCAGCATGATTAACGCCGTGCAGAACTCGCCATTTCTGAAAAGCGTCCACAGCTTTTAGCTGCAAAGCTTGCCGGCTCGCGGGCGGGCGATCAGGCTGACCCGATCATAACGCCTTCGCCAGCACCACGAACTCCAGGTCGCGCCGTTTGGGCAGGCCGAAGCGTTCGTTGTCCAGAGGGAAGGGTTGGATCTCGCCCGTCAGGGCATAGCCGCGCCGTTCGTACCAGGCGATGAGCTCCGCGCGTTGGCGGATGACGGTCATCTCCATGCGCGGCGCCTTCAGTGTCCCGGCCGCGAAGGCCTCGGCGCCCGCCATCAGCTGACGGCCCAGACCGCCGGCCTGCCGGTCCGGATCGACCGCCAACATGCCCAGATAGGCCGAGCCGTCGGCCTGATGTGCCACGAGGACGCAGCCGACCAGACCCTCGCCCTCCAGCGCCAGCAGAAGGGTCTTGGCGGGATCGGCGATGATCTCCGCCAGACCGTCCGCGTCGGTGCGCTGACCGCCCAGCAGGTCGGCCTCGTGGGTCCAGCCCTTCCTGGCCGTCTCGCCGCGATAGGCGCTCTCGACCAGACGGTGCAGGGCCGGAATGTCGTCCGGCGTCGCCGGTCTGAGGTTCAGGTTCACCGAACCCCCAGCTCAGCGACCAGACCCGACATGCCGTAGACATCGCGCAGGGCGGCGGTGACGGCGCCGGTGGTGACGATGACGCTGCGGTTGACCTGACGGTCATAGCCATAGGCGTTGCGCTGGCTGAGGACGGTCGAGTCGAAATTGGCCCCGACGATCTCGCCCCTGGCATTGACCACCGGCGAGCCCGAAGAGCCGCCGATGGTGTCGGACGACACGGTCATGTCCAGCACGGTGTCGGCCGGGATGCGCTCCTTCGCCGCCAGCAGCTTCGGCGCGACGTCGAACGGCGGAGCGCCGGTGGCGCGGTCCCACAGGCCGGCGAAGGTGGTGAAGGGGCCCCAGCGCTGGCCGGGCACGTCCGAACCCTCGATCTTGCCGTAGGTCAGACGCAGGGTGCCGGTCGCATCCGGATAGACGGCGTCGCCATAGGCGGCGAAGCGGGCGGTGGCCAGCGCCTCGGAGCCGCGGTCGGTCGGAGCCTGGACCTTCTCCTCCCATTCGGTGCGGATGGCGCGGGTCGGCTCCTGGATCGACAGCAGGTACTGGATCATCGGATCGTCGGAGGCCTGAATGGCGGCCAGACCGCCTTCCCACAGGGCGCGGCGCACGGCCGGGTCCGCCAGCTTGGTGCCCGAGACGACGCGCGCCGACAGCTGCTCGGGCGACTCGCGGCCCAGCAGCGGCTTCACATAGGGGCTGTCGACGGTCAGCCATTCGCGGGTCTTGGACAGCCACCACTCCATGCGGATCTGCTCAAGCTCCGGATAGACCGGCTTTTCGGCGAACAGGGCGGTGCGGGCGGCGGACAGGCGGCTGTCGGCGAACTCGGGCAGGCGCTGGTCGGAGGGCTTCTCCCGCTCCTGCGCGCCGCGCACCAGCGTCCGGGCCCAGAGGAACAGCTGCGACCCGCCGGCGACCGATGTGGTGCCGATGCCGGTGCCGCCTTCCAGCAGGGCGTAGGGGGCGTAGAGCTCGCGCACCGTCGGCTGGATCGCGGCGAGATCGTTGAAGATTCCCTCGCCGGCCTTCTGACGGAAGTCGGCCTCATTGGCCGCCCGCGTCGCCATGAAGGCGGGGTCGGTCAGGGCGCGCATGCGGCCGAGGCCGCGCTTGTAGGTGTTCTCCAGCGAGACGATCGGGTCCATGGCCTCGAAGGCCTGACGCTCCCCCTCTTCGGAATAGCGGATCATCCGGCCGCGCAGCTCCGACGCGATCAGCTGGTCCATCGGCAGGACCACGTCGCGCACGGTCATCAGCTGGTCCTGGGTTAGCAGGCGCTGGGTCGCGCCCGGGCTGCCGGTGACGAAGACCGGTGTGCCCTCGACAGGTTTCGTCGCATTCCAGACGAAGTGGGTCGGGGTCTGGGCGGGCGCGTCGTTCTCGTACAGCCGGATGAAGGCCGCATCGATGGCGAAGCGCGGGAAGGAGAAGTTGTCGAGGTCGCCGCCAAAGGTCGCGGCCCGGTCCTCGGGCGCGAAGGCCAGGCGGACGTCGGTGTACTTCTTGTAGGTGTAGAGCTTGAACTGGCCGCCCCGGTACAGGCTGACGACCTGACAGCGCTTGTCGGTGGCGTCGCCGCAGGCCTCGCTCTCGATCCGCCCGGCCTCGGCGTCGCGGGCCTGGGTGAAGGCGGACCCCGACAGGCCTTCGCCGGCCTTGTGCATGCGCTCGGTGACATCGGCGATGCCGGTCAGGACCTCGGCGGTCGAGCCCGGGCATTTGACCTCTTCCTCACGCGCCTTCGGGGTGAAGCCGGTCTCGGCGTAGTTGGTCGCCTGGGTCGAGATATTGGCCACGCAGGTCGCGACGCAGTGGTTGTTGGTCATCACCAGCCCCTCGCCGGAGACGATCCCCGCCGAACAGCCGCCGAACTTCACCGACGACAGCCGCACCTGATCGAGGAAACCCTGATCGATGCGGGTCCCCAAGGTCTGGTTGGCCCGGGCGATGGGGAAGTTGTCGAAGGTCCACATGCCTTCCTCGGCACTGGCCGAGGAGGCGGCGGCGAAGCCGAGGACGGCGATGGAGGCGGCGAAGGCGAGATGACGCATGGATAACTCCTGTTTCCTCCCTGTCGCGCAGCAATGGGGAGGTGGATCGGCGGCCGCTTGGCCGGCGAGACGGAGGGGGTCTTGAAGCGGACGCGGTCCGAGGTCTTCAGATCGTGGTGCGGCGAGAGCCCCTCCACCACTTCGTGGTCCCCCTCCCCATTCGCAAAGCAGCGAACGGGGAGGAGATATCGATCAGCGAACCCCCAGTTCCGCCAGCAGGCGGGGCTGGTGGTAGATGTTGCGCAGGGCCTCGGTGATGGCGGCGGTCGAGACCGTCACCGTCCGGTTCAGCGTGCCGTCGTAGCCGAACGACCCGCCCAGCGAGTGGATGTTGCCGTCGAAGGCCGCGCCGATGACTTCACCCCTGGCGTTGATCACGGGCGAGCCCGAGTTGCCGCCGATGATGTCGTTGGTCGAGACGAAGTCGTAGACGGTCTGCTTGTTCACCTTCGACTCGTTGTCGAGGAAGGCCTGGGCCGCGTTGAACGGCTCGGCGCCCGTGGCCCGCTCATAGAGGCCGCCCATATAGGTGAAGGGCGGGACGGTGACGCCGCGATAGGTCCAGCCCTCGACAGCGCCATAGGACAGGCGAAGCGAGAAGGTCGCGTCGGGATAGAGGTTGGTGCCGTAGACCGCGAACCGGGCCTGGGCGATCTTCTCGCCGGCCTTGGCGGTCGGGCCGTTGACCGCCGAGTCCCACTGGGCGCGCACGGCCTGGGCCGCGTCGTCATTGGCCAGGACGAAGGCGATCATCGGGTCGCCGGAGGCGGCCAGCTGTTCCGGCGTCATGGCGAACATCTGTGCACGGACGGCCGGATCGCCCAGCTTCGTACCCTGAACCAGACGGTCGGCGATGTCGGCCGGAGCGTCCTTGCCGAGCATGGCCTTCACCTCGGCGTTGTCGACGGTCAGGTACTCCCGCGTCTTCAGCATCCAGTGGGTCAGGTAGATTTCTTCCAGACCCTGATCGATCGGGGTGACTTCGGCCAGACGCCGGGCCTGCTGGGCCAGGGCGGCGTCGGTATAGCCGGCGCGGCGTTCGGCCAGGGGCTTGGCGCGTTCCTTCGCCGCGCGGACGATGGTCTTGGCGTAGCGGTACAGGTCCGAGCCGCCGCCGGCCGAGGCTTCCAGCTGGCGGTAGGGCAGGTAGAGGTCGCGAGCCGAGGCCTGGACGCGCTCCAGATCACCCCACGGATCGCCGATGCGGGCGGCGATGGCGGGATCGGCGACGACGCGGGCGCGCAGCTCGGCCTCTTCCTCACGCTTCTTGCCCATGAAGGCCGGGTCGGTCAGGGCGCCTTCCTGGCCGTAATAGACCTTGAAGCTGTTCTCCAGGCCGAACAGGGGGTCGAAGACGACCCGCTTGGCCTCTTCCGAGGTGGTCGCATATTCCTGCAGCCGGCCGCGCAGCTCCGAGGCCTGGATCAGGGTGATCGGGTTCACCTGATCGCGCAGGCGTTCCAGCTGCGACATGGTCAGCAGGCGCGAGGTCGAGCCCGGGTTGCCCGCGACGAAGGTGACGTCGCCTTCCTTGGGCGGGTTCGGGTTCCAGGTCAGGTGGGTCGGGGTCGAGACCGGCTTGCCGTCCTCATAGATGCGCAGGAAGCCGGTATCGAGGGCGTAGCGCGGGAAGTTGAAGTTGTCGGGGTCCCCACCGAAGAAGGCGGCCTGGTTCTCCGGGGCGAAGACCAGACGGACGTCCTCGTACTTGCGGAACTTGTACAGGGCGTAGCGGCCGCCGCGGTAGAAGCTGATGACCTGACAGGTCTGGGTTTCCTTGTCGGTGCAGTTCTCGTCCTCGATCTTCGTCGTCTCGGCGGCGCGCGCCTGGACGAAGGCCGCGCCCTCCAGGCCCTGGCCGGCGCCCAGAACCCGGTCGGTGACGTCGACGATGTCGGTCAGGATCTCGGCGGTCTCGCCGGGGCATTCCTTCTCTTCCTCGCGGTTGGCGGTCAGGAAGCCGTTCTTGACGTAGTCATGCTCGGCCGAGGACAGTTCCTGGGCGCAGCCGACGACGCAGTGCCAGTTGGTCAGGATCAGGCCTTCGCCCGAGACCAGCGAGGCTGAGCAGCCGTTGATGCGGACCGCCGAGTTACGGACATGGTCCAGCCAGGCCTGGTCGATGTGGGTGCCGTATTTGTCGTTCACCGTCTGGATCGGGAAGTTGTCGAAGGTCCACATGCCCTCGTCCGCCTTCGCGGGGGTAGAGGCGGCGGACAGGACAGCCGTGGCCGCGCCGAGCGTAGCGAGTGAGACGGTGAAACGTAGCGACATAAGGTCGATCTCCGATTGGAACGCGGGAGTGCTAGACCCAAGCCGGGGGACCTGTCCATGCCGTCGGCCTGTGTCGTCGCGACACGCCCTTCGGCCGACGCGGCGCCTTACCCCGATTTAACTTGGTCTTGATCTCCGGCGGCCTCAGATAACGGCAACACTTCGGGGTTGAAACGCTTTTCCATGTCGCTTGCACTATCCACGCTGCTGTTCGAGTGGCGGCGCTATATGGCCGCCGTCATGGCGCTCGCCCTGTCCGGCCTCCTGGTCCTGGCCATGACCGGTGTCTTCATCGGCATCGGTAAGGGCTTCACCGCCACGATCGAACGTTCCAGCGCCGACATCATCATCATGCAGCCGGGCGCCAAGAGCCTGATGGGCGGCCCCTCGGGCGTGCCGCGCCGGTTCATCCCGCTCGCCTACAACCACCCCGAGGTGGTCGAGGTTAAACCGCTGGACGGCGCCGGCGGCTCGTTCCAGTCGATCAAGAACGTCGATCCGACCATGTCCCAGGCCGAACGCGCCCGGCGCGGTGCGCCCAAGCAGCAGTTCGTCCAGACCTCGATCATCGACACCACGCCCGGTTCGGTGACCATTCCGACCGACTATTCCCAGGAACTGATCGACGCCCTGCGCCAGCCCTATACGGTCGCCATCGACGAGACGGCGCTCAAGCCGCTGGGCGTCAAACTGGGCGACAAGGCGCTGTACAACGGCCAGACCGTGACCGTGGTCGCCGTCCTGCGCGGCTATCCCAACATGATGCAGTCCACCATCGTGATGTCGCGCGACACCCTGCGGATGGTGGGCCAGGCCGACACCGGTCCGCGCGTCGGACCGCTGATGGTCAAGCTGCGCGATCCCGCCCGTTCCCAGATCGTCGCCGCTCAGCTCAACGCCATCGGCAACGGCCAGTGGAAGGCCTGGACGCGTCAGGAACTGGCCGACGCCAACGCCGGCGCCATGTTCGAAGAGGGCATCCTGGTCATCATCATCGGCGGCTGCGTGGTGCTCGGCACCATCATCGGCGTGGCCATCACCTGGCAGACCCTGCGCGGCGCCATCATGGCCAACATCAAGGAGTTCGCCTCCCTGCGGGCGCTCGGCGTCGGCATGGGTTCGCTCAACCGGATCGTGGTCGAGCTCAGCTTCTGGGTCGGCTGCGTCGGGGTGGTGGCGGCCATCGTCCTGACCTGGCTGGTGTCGCTGCTGGCCATGGCCAACGCCGTCATCATCGCCCTGCCGCCCATGCTGCTGGTGGTGGTCGGCGGCGGTCTGATCCTGATCGCCATGCTGTCCGGCATCCTGTCGCTGGGCATCCTCAAGAACAGCCAACCGGCGGACCTGCTGCGATGAACGCCCATACGAAAGTTCACGGCAAGCACGGCGACTTCGCCATTGAGGCCAAGAAGCTGGTCAAGCGCTTCAAGTCCGGCAAGGCTTATGTCGAGGTGCTCAAGGGCGTCGATTTCGATGCCCGCCACGGCGATCTGACCATGGTCATGGGGCCCTCGGGCTCGGGCAAGTCGACCCTGATCGCGGCGCTCTCGGGCCTTCTGCGTCCGGAGGAAGGCCGCGTCGACGCCCTCGACGTCGATGATCTGTGGAAGCTGTCCAGCGGCCGGATCGACAAGTTCCGCCTGGACCACTGCGGCTTCATCTTCCAGGGCTTCAACCTGTTCCCGGCCCTGACCGCCCTGCAGCAGGTCGAGATTGTGCTCAAATTCCAGGGCCTCACGCCCGGCCAGGCGAAGAAGCGCGCCACCGAGGCCCTGACCGAGGTCGGACTGTCGCATCGCCTGCACCAGCGCCCCGCCATCCTGTCGGGCGGTGAGAAGCAGCGCGTCGCCATCGCCCGGGCCTTGGCCAAGGATCCCAAGATCCTCTTCGCCGACGAACCGACCTCGGCGCTGGACGGCGAGAACGGCCAGGTGGTCATCCGCCTGCTGCGTCGCGCCGCCACTGAACACGGCGCCGCCGTCATCTGCGTGACCCACGATCCCCGCCTCGAGGCCTGGGCCGACCGGGTCATCAAGATCGAGGACGGCGTCATCGTCTCCGACGAGCGGCGGGTCCCCGACCCGACCGCCACCCTCTCCTCGCACCACTGATCGCCAGAACAAGATCCCTCAGGACCCAACGCAAATGCCCGCCTTCCTCAAGAACAAATGGACCTGGATCGGCCTTCTGCTGATCATCGTGCTGGTCGTCGGCTTCCTCGTCGTCAGCAAGGGGCAGGCCGCCAAGAAGGCCGAGCTCGCCAAGGCGGAAGCCACCAAGGTCGAGAGCCCCTATGCGGCCATTGCCAACGGCAAGGTCGATATCGAGGGCGGGATCATCCAGGTCGCGGCCCGCCGCGGCGGCATCATTCGCGAAGTTCTGGTCCAGGAGGGCGACCGCGTTGTCGCCGGCCAGATCCTGGCCCGTCAGGAAGACGATGAAGCCCGTCTGGCCGTCCAGAGCGCCCGCGCCCAGGTCGCCCAGGCCGAGAGCCAGCTGGCCCAGATCCGCGTCGACATCCGCACCGCCCAGCGCGAGCGCGAGCGTCTGCAGAAGCTGGTCGCCACCAACTTCGTCGCCGCCCAGCGCATCGACCAGGCCCAGGACGCGATCGACACGGCCCAGGCCCGCCTCGGCTCCCAGACGGCCGCCGTCCAGACCGCCCGGGCGCAGCTGTCGCAATCGCTCTACAACGAAGAGCTGACGGTGATCCGCAGCCCCATGGCCGGCCGTATCGTTCGCCGCTACGCCAACCCCGGCGCCGGCGCCTCGACCCTGAACGTCTCGGCCATGTTCGATCTGGAGCCCGACGCCCCGCGCATCGCCCGCGCCGAGATCGTCGAATCCGACATCCCCAACATCGCCGCCGGTCAGGCCGTCGAGATCACGCCGGAAGGCGATCCGACCAAGGTCTATATCGGTTCGGTGCTGCGCCGCGCCGCCGTCTTCGGCGCCCGCAAACTGGCCTCGGACGACCCCTCGCAGCGCTCCGACGAACGCGTCGTCGAGGTCGTGGTCTCGGCCGGCGACGCGCCCCTGCTGATCGGCCAGCGCGTCCTGGTCAAGTTCATGAAGCCCGGCCAGACCGCCGGCGCCCCGCGCGCTCCGTCCAACGGCGTGCCGGCCACGCGTTCGATGCGTCAGCCGGGGGCGTAATCTGATCCTTCTCCCCTTGCGGGAGAAGGACTCTAGGCCTCCGCCGCGACCTGCCTCAGGGCGCCTTCGAAGACCTCGGCGGGCTGACCGCCCGAGATCAGATATTTGTCATTGATGATGACGGCCGGGACGGAGTTGATCCCCCGGCTGCGCCACAGCTCTTGCGCCGCGCGCACCTCGGCGGCATAGCGGCCCGAGGCCAGCACCTCCGCCGCCTCCGCCCGGTCCAGTCCGACCGAGGCCGCCGCATCGGCCAGGACCTCAGGGTCTCCGGGGTTCAGCTGTTTCGTGAAATAGGCCTCGAACAGGGCCGCCTTCAGCGCCGCCTGCCTGCCGCTCTCTTCCGCCCAGTGCAGCAGCCGGTGGGCGTCGAAGGTGTTGTAGATGCGGCTCTCATCCGTCATCCGCATCTCGAAGCCGTATTCGGCGGCGCGGCCCTTGATCATGGCCCGGGTCTGGGCCGACTGCTGCGGCGTCGCCCCATATTTGCGGCCGATGTGTTCGACGATGTTCTCGCCCTCGGGCGCCATCTGCGGGTTCAGCTCGAACGGCTGGAAGTGGATGTCGACGTCCGCCAGATCCCCGACCCGGCCGATCGCCGTCTCCAGCCCGCCCAGTCCGATCACGCACCAGGGGCAGGAGACGTCGGAGACGAAGTCGATCTTGATCGGGGTCGGCATGGCGAGTGTCCTCAGGGGTTCGTCCGCATATGGGCGCTGATGCGTCCCCCGCCAGACCCGTCAGCCGATCGGCGCCGTCAGGATGACCCGCAGACCCGGCCTGGCGGCCCGATATTCGATCGCCGCCCCCAGCTGGCCGGCCAGGCTTTCGATCAGGCGCGAGCCGAAGCCCTTGCCCGACTGGTGCCCGCCCACCCCCTCGTCGGCGACGATGACCCGGGCAGAGCCGCGGTCTTCCTCCAGCGTCACGTACAAAGGGCCCGGGCTGCCGCCATAGGCGTATTTCTGGGCGTTGATGATCAGTTCGGTCAGGACCAGGCCGAAGGTCACGGCGCGACCGGCCTCGATGCTGATCGGCGCCAATTCGGTATGGATCAGCGTGGCCCAGTCCTGACCCGAGGAGGTCGCCATGTCCTCGATCAGCTCCGAGAAATAGCGACCCAGATCGATCGTCTCGAACTGGTCGGCGCGGTACAGGCGGCTGTGAACCAGCGACACCGCCTTCACCCTCCGCTGGGCTTCCTTCAGCACCTCGGACGGCGGCCGGGTATCCACATTGTCGCGCGCCTGCAGCGACAGGAAGCTGGCGATCAGCTGAAGGCTGTTCTGAACCCTGTGATTGACCTCGCGCAGCAGGAAGTCCTGATGCTCGAGTTTCAGGTCGCGGTCGGCGACCGATTCCTGCAGCGACTGGTTGACCCGGCGCATCTGGCGCAGCGCCCGAAGTTCGAACAGGGCGTCGCGGAACCGGCCGGCGCTTTCGATCTCGGGGTTGGTCCAGCGCTGGGCCCGGCCGCTCACCGTCTCGGTCCATTCGGTGAAGCTGGCGCGCGGCGTCAGCTTGCCCGCCTCGCCCGTCTTGACCGCCGTATGCGGATCGCCCGCCCAGCGCACGACCTCCAGCTTTTCGGCCCGGAACCACATCAGGACGAAGGGCTCTTCGGCGGCGATAACGAAGGCCATGAAGCCACTGGCCTCGGCCTTCCAGGCAGTCGCCGCCGGGAAAATTTCCGACAGGCTGGCGCTTGAGACAAGCCGTCCCGCCGCAGTCTTCGCCACCCAGTTCCCGAGGGCCGCGACGCCATCGGCCGGCGGGCAGGCGCCGCCGGTCGAGACGTTCTTGCCGCGCAGCACGGCCGCGCCTGTCGCCCCGATCAGGGACGCGATCTCGTCGAGGTGCTTGGCCAGGGCCGCGTCGAGCGGTTCCTCAAGCGGAATGCGGGCGACCAGCTCGTCCTCAAGCCCGCGCAGGCGCACCCGCTCGCGGTAGAGCTCAGCGTCGTCCTTGGCCTTGAGCTGGCGCGCCAGACCCCGGGCGAGGGCCGTGGCGGCGATCCGCGTTTCGTGCGTCAGGAGGCGCGGTTGGCTGTCGTGACAGGCGACCAGCCCCCACAGCACCCCGTCGGTGACGATGGAGATCGAGGCCGAGGATCCGACTTCCATGTTGCGCAAATACTGGAGATGGATCGGAGAGACGCTGCGCAGGACGCTGTCGCTCATGTCCAGCGGCGACGCGCCCTCCGGCAGGGGCGGACGCAGGGAGCGAGGCTGGTAGCGCACCTCCGGGATGACCCGCACCGGGTTGCGGACATAGAGGGCGCGCGCCTGTCGGGGGATATCGGTCGCGGGGAAGTGGTGGTTCAGGAAGGACGACATCTCCGGCGCCTTCGACTCCGCCAGCACGCTGCCCGCCTCGTCGTCGAGGAAGCGGTAGATCATCACCCTCTCGAAGCCGGTCAGACTGCGGAACTCGTCGGCGGCGCGGGCGGCCAGCTGGCGGACATTGGCGGCGCGTTCGAAGGCGACCCCGGCCTTGTCCATCCGCGACAGGAGGTCGATGCCGATGTGGGTCGTGTCGCCGCTACGTTCGACTTCGACGATCCGCCGCGTCCCGCTCAGATGAGTGCTGACGTCGAAGGCCTCGCCCGAGGGCGCGGTCCAGCGGCCGACGAAGACGGCGCCCTCGCCGGGGGCGGGGGACGCGGCGGCTTGCGCTATCACTTCGCCGAGCAGGGCGGAGACGGGCTGTCCGACCCAATCCTGAACGCCGGTAATGTCTTCGATGTCGCCCGCGCCGTGGGCCACGACGGCGTCATCGGCGCCGGTCACCAGCATGAAGCCGTGGGGCTGGATCGACCCCGGGATGTGGATGGGTTCGCGGTCGCAGTCGTTCAGATCGGCGTCGGAGACGGCAAGGTCAGCAGAGAGCGTTTCAGGCACGTCAGTCTCCGCAAAGAACCTCATGGGCATAGCGGAAGCCGGCGACGCCGCCGGCCAGAACGTCCGGACGCGCCTCGGGTTCCCGGCGGTCGGCCGCGTCGAGAACCTCGACGAAACGACGCCACCAATCCCCTGTATCAGCCCCGTAAGGATGCAAAAAGCGCAATCCGGCCAAATCCTTACCCTGGCCGAGAAGTGTACGGTGGATGACCCGGCCGCCCAGTGAACTGCCCTCCAGCACATACCACCGGCCGAGGGCCTCTGCGGCCGAGCGAACGGTCGGCGGCGTGGCCGTCAGGGGCTGGCCGCCGAGCTCGGCGAGGTCCCGCGCAATGCCCTCCGCCCGGCGGCGACGCCCGAACTCCAGTCCCGGCATGTCTCCAAGCCACGGCTCCACCGCCGGCTCGACCGAGGCATGCAGCCGGTGGAAGCGGGCGACCAGATCGCGGCGCCGCTCCGGATCGGCGACCCGACCGAACAGGTCGATGTCGGTCTCCAGCGCCTTGTGCGCTTCGCCGGTGGCCTCGCGCAGGGCCGCGATGATCTGGGGTTGGGACATCAAGCCTGTCTGCCGAAGCCGGCGCACCGACGCCAGAGGCGAATGTGTCGTGAGACGTTAAGACCGATGGTGCAGGGTTCGTTTCGGGTCGTTTCGGGAGGGACGTCATGAAGCGGGCGACGCCCATCTTGTTTCTGTTCCTCGTGATCGCGTGGGTCGCGGGGCCGTTCCTCTATCGCGCCAGCTGGGCCCTGACCGGCGCGCCGGTCGCGACGCGGACGACCTTTCCCCTACCGAAGGTCACGCCGGAGAAGGCGCGGGTTTTCGGTCGCGACACCACTGTCGCGACCGAGCCGACGCCCTCGTGGGCGGTGCCGCCGTCGTCCGGCTTGTACGAGTGGCCCGGCGACAAGCCGCTCTCGTCGGAGGCAAGGCTAAAGAAATGCGGTCTGCCGCGACCTGACCCGAACGCCGAAATCATTCTGCTGGGGGTCGGGAGTGGCGAGGCGCTTGCCACCGTCAGTCTGGCGCATGAGGGCATGGCGACGACCGTGGTCGATCTGATCATAGAGCCCGGAGATCGGCCCCTCTATCTGGTTCTGTCATCCTGGCAGAACATCATCTGGCGGCTCGAGGGCGCCACGGACCGTGTGTCGCAGGTCGGTCTGCTGGCCTGGCCCCGGGCGTTCGCGTGGCCAGGGTCGCGAAAAGGGTTGCAGTTCAATGTCCCACCGCCTCCGCCGCGCTATGCAGGGGTAACTGGTCTTCCGGCGGCGCGCGTCGTGACTGCGCAACCCGCCAACTGTCTCATGGTGGGCGACCTGGCGCGTGAGGACCTGATGGAGACCACTGCGGCCCGGGCGAAATCCCTGTTCGGACGGCCTGCGGTGGTAATGGCCGGAGGCGACCGGGCCAGCGCCGTCCGGTTGCCGTCCGGAGTCGCCGCGACGATGCAGGCGCCGGCTCAAACGACCGGATCGGTCATGCCGGCTCCTCCCGCCACGATGCCCGAATCCTGGGCAGAGGCGCCGGATCCGCTCAGCCAGTGGCCGGGTGGGTTGGTCACGGTTCACACGAGCCAGGTCGCTTCGTCGGTGGCGGTCAGGCCCGCCGGGCTTTTACCCGGGTCCATGGGGCTGGCGCAGTTGATCGAAGCCGGCGACATCCGCCGGGTCCGGCGCGGCGATCGCGTCGAATATCAGGTCCATCGGCCGATCGCGCGCCTGCCGTCCGGGATGTCGCCATGGTCCGTCTTCGTGCTGGAACCGGGCGTCCCGGCGCCGGCCCGTGGTGATGGGACAGACTGCATTCGACGCCGAACAATCTCGGGACTGCCCTTCACCTATCCAGTTGGGCCGAGGCCATGCATGAAGTGGTGATCCCGGCCCGCGTCAGTCGCCCGTGAAGGTCCCGGGGCGCTTCTCGAGCACCGCCGTCACCCCTTCGATATGGTCGTCGGTCAGATGGGCCAGGGCCTGCATGGCCGCCGACAGCTCAAGCGTCTGGTCGAAATTCATGTCGCGGCCCTGACGGAGCAGGGACTTGGCCATGCGCAGGGCGCGGGGCGGCTGGGCGGCGACCTGTGCGGCGGTGGCGAGCGCCTCGGTCATCAGGGCCTCATGCGGCACGACACGGTTGACCAGACCCCAGCGGTCGGCGGTCTCGGCGTCCACGGACCTTGCGGTGAACAACATCTCGGCGGCGCGGACATAGCCGACGTTGCGGGGCAGCAGCCACGAGCCGCCGTCGCCGGGGATGATACCCAGCTTCAGGAAGGGCACGCCGAAGCTGGCCCGGTCCGAGGCGATTCGGATGTCGGCCAGCCCGGCGATGTCGCAGCCCAGACCGAAGGCGGGGCCGTTGACCGCCGCGATCAGCGGAACCTCCAGGCCGTAGAAGGCGCGCACGATCCGGTGCACGACCCGGCGGTACTGTTCACGGATGGCCGCGCCCGAGCCGGCGAACAGGTCCTCGCGCGCCTTCATCGAATTCAGGTCGCCGCCCGCCGAGAAGGCGCGCCCGGCCCCGGTCAGGACCACGCAGCGGATGTCGAGGTCGGCGTTCACCGTCTCGCAGATCGCCGCCACCTCATCGCCATCGGTGAGGTCGGGCAGGGCGTTCAGCCGTTCGGCCCGGTCGAAGGTCAGGACCAGCACCGACCCGCCGCCGGGCTGGGCGATCTTTTCCTGTTGGATGAGGGCCACGACGCGCTCCGGAATTGCAAAACCCCGGCCTTGTCGGGGCCGGGGCGCGGGGGCGCAAGTCGGAACTTGCTGTTTGATCTTGCGATCTGGGCTTCGGCCCGGATCAGCGGACCCTATCGGGGGCGCTTGATCTCGATGGGCGTGAAGTTGGACGGATGGCTGACCACGCGATCGTTCGCGCGGCTCTGTTTGCCCGAGTTGACCAGCATCCCGCCCCAGAAGGCGAAGGACGTCATGGCGTGCTGGAGATTCCGTTCCTTGTCGTTCATGTTTGATGTCTCCTTTCATTGAACGTGGAAAAGAGACACGTCGTGCTTGCAGGGGTTTGCACCCTCTTAGTCGTTTCGCGTCGAGTTTTAGATCGCATACGGAATGATTAATTGCAAGAGTTTTGGTCTGGGTCCGGAGTAAATTTCGCATGTCCGTCATGTCTGTGACTCCGGAGCCACGGCCGATTCCCAAGGCGATCGCGACGCCGTGCGTGAAGGTCTGCATCGTCGACGGCGCCTCCAGCCTGTGCCTGGGATGCTATCGCACCCTCACGGAGATCGGCGGCTGGTCCGGACTGACCGATGAGCAACGTGCTGAAATCATGTCGGAATTGCCGAGCAGGCGCGACAGGATCGAGCCCGCGAAGCTGGAGCTTTAGCCCCCGTAACGAACGCTCAAGCTCGATAACCTTTTGTCAGCCACGTCGGTTCACCGCATCCCAACGCGGTCGTGAGAGGCTGATCTCGCCGCAGAAGCGGTTTCAGTCGCGTGAGCTCATGATCCGCTTCGATTTTCAGACGATCGCCGTGATGGTGATGGCCACCGCCTCCTCGCTGAGCGTGGCCTTCTGGCTGAATCACGCCGATGCGCGGGGCCAAGCGCATGCCGAGACCGTCGCGGTCATTCCCGCGGTGGCCGCGCCCGCCCATCCGCATTCCGGCGCGAGCGCCGCCCAGGTGCTCAAGGCCGCCGACGGCCACTACTGGGCCGAGGCCGAGATCGACGGTCGCGCCGTCCGCGTGCTGGTCGATACCGGCGCCAGCGTCGTGGCCCTGACCCGCGAGGACGCCCTGCGTCTGGGGCTTCATCTGACTTCGGACGATTTCACCCGCACGGTCCAGACCGCGTCCGGCCCCGCCCGCGCCGCGGCGGTCGAGCTCAAGTCTGTCGCCATCGCCGGCGCCGAGGTTCGTCAGGTCCAGGCCCTGGTGGTCGAGAACGGTCTCAGCCAGTCCCTTCTGGGCATGAGCTATCTGGGGCGTCTGTCCGGCTTCGAGGCGACGCCCGCCGGCCTCACCCTGCGTCCCTAGAACCTGTAGGTCACACCCACCTGCACCACGGGCAGGACCTTGTAGTTGTCCGCTTCGTTCTGGATGTCGGCCTCTTCCTGCGCCAGCCGCGCCTGGAAGGTCGGGTCGCTGGACAGCGTCCCGCCGCTGGAATTCAGATCGACCTGGGGCGCATCCCCGAACGCGGCCCCGGCCAGCAGGCGGAAGCCCCAGTGGCCCGCGTGGGTGAAGGTGTTGTCATAGCCGATGCCGACGAAGGGCGCGGTGCTCTCCAGCTCGATCTTGCCGTTCAGATTGCCGATCTGGGCTGGGGTGAAGACCACGCCGCCGATGTTCGTATTGGTGGTCGGGGTGGCGTCCAGATTGACATCGCGCGAGCCAAAGAAGGCGCCGGCCGAGACGAAGAAGGCGTTGCCGGTCGGGTGCCAGTCGATGAAGGCGCCGGGCGAGTTGAAGTCCAGCTGGGCGTTGTAGGCGACGTCGTTGTAGCTGTCGTCGCGGTCGAACTTCAGCGCGTCATAAGAGCCTCGCACCACAAAGTTCGGCGACAGGGAATAGAGGACCGAGACGCCGCCGCCGGGCGTGCCCAACTGGCCGCCGACGGCGAACCGGCCGTCCTGGGCGGAGGCGCCCGACGCGAGGGCGAGAGCGGCGACGGCGGTCGCGGCGAAGAGGCAGGTCAGGCGGATCATGGGAGAACTCCGAAGAGGGCGGCCGGGGGAGCGGTTCGCCTTCTAATGGATTCACCCGATAGACGTTCCCCGCCGCCTGTGCCTGGTCAGGCGGCGCGGTCTTCGGCCTGGCTGACTTCAAACGCCCGTTCGGCCTCGCGCACGGCCTCGACGGCGCGATCGACGACCTCTATCCCGGCGCCCTTGGCGATGGCCTCGACGGTCAGGATACGGCGGAAGGCCCGCGCCCCACGACGGCCGTGCATCAGCCCCAGCATGTGCCGCGTCATGGCCGGCATATGCACCCCTTCTTCCAGTCGGGCGACCAGATAGGGGCGATAGCGGGCGATGGCTTCGAACGGATCGACGTCGGGCGTCTCCGCCCCGAACAGCCGCCGGTCGACCTGACCCAGAAGGGCCGGCTCGTGATAGGCGGCGCGGCCCAGCATGACCCCGTCCAGCTGCACCCCGTCCGAGGCGTCCAGATGGGCCTCTGCGGCCTCCAGCGAGGCGATGCCGCCGTTGATGCAGATGGTCAGATGCGGCCGCTCGCGCTTCAGCCGACGCACCAGCTCATAGTCGAGCGGCGGCACGTCGCGGTTTTCCTTGGGCGACAGACCCTTCAGCCAGGCCTTGCGGGCGTGGACGATGAAGGTCGTGATCCCCACCGCGGCCGAGGCGTCGACCGTGGCGAACAGGCTGGTCGCCGGGTCCTGATCGTCGACCCCGATGCGGCATTTGACGGTGGCGGGAACGCTGACGGCCTCCTTGATCGCGGCCATGCAGTCGGCGACCAGCTCGGGCTCGCGCATCAGGCAGGCGCCGAAACGCCCCGACTGCACCCGGTCCGAAGGGCAGCCGACGTTTAGATTGATCTCGTCATAGCCGAAGGCCTCGCCGATCTTCGCGGCCTCGGCCAGCTGGGCCGGGTCCGAGCCACCCAGCTGCAGGGCGACCGGATGCTCGACCGGGTCGAAGCCCAGCAGCCGCTCCCGATCGCCATGCACCACGGCCGGCGAGGTCACCATTTCGGTGTAGAGCAGGGCCCGTCCGCTCAAGGCGCGGTGAAACGCCCGGCAATGCCGGTCGGTCCAGTCCATCATGGGGGCAATGGACAATTTACGTGCTTGATTTATCAAGCTTTTTCCTCTATAAATTAGTGCACTCGAGCGGTTTCGGGTGCACTTTTTTACGCTACTCCACGACGTTTTTCGCGCCTTTTCGACATCTCATTGCACCCGTTTTGCACCCGAAAAATGGCTTCGATCCGCAAACAAAAATCCGGCCGCTGGCGTGTCCAGGTTCGTCGCAAGGGGAGAGCCCTGAGCGAGACCTTCGTTCGGCATGAGGACGCAAAGGTCTGGGCCGTTGAAGCCGAGCGCGAAATCGATCGCGGAGAGTCTCCGCGCAAGTCACGGATTTCGAAGCTCACGACTTTCGGAGATCTCATCGACCTGCACATCGCCGACATGAAGGAGGTGGGCAAAGCCCCTGGCCGGTCGAAAGACGCCACGCTCAAGATGCTGAAGAAGGTGCTCGGCAGACGGAAGCTCATCGAGCTCGACCGGGATCGCTTCATCGATTTCGGCAAGGCGCGAGCCGTTGAGGGCGCTGGACCTGTCACCCTTTCTATCGACATTGGCATCATCAAGCTGGTGCTCCAGCACGCCGCCGCGGTCCACGGCCTACGGGTTTCGGTCGAGGCTGTCGATCTGGCGCGCTACGCTCTCAAGAGGTTAGGCCTAATTGGAAAGGGGACCGAGCGCGACCGCCGACCCACGGAAGACGAACTGGCCAAATTGATCGCCCATTTTGAAGACAACCCACGCCAAGGGATACCGATGGGCCGGATCGTCAAGTTCGCCATCGCGACCGCGATGCGCCAGGACGAGATCTTCCGCGTGGTTTGGGACGATCTCAATGCTCGAACCAAGATGCTGACCGTTCGGGACCGGAAGGACCCCCGCCAGAAAAAGGGCAACGACCAGCGTATCCCCCTGCTGTCGGTCTCAGGTTTTGACGGCCTGGCCCTGGCGGAAGAGCAGCGGGCGCTCCGCGACAACCAGGATGCCCGCATCTTCCCGTTCAATCATCGATCCGCTGGCACCGCTTTTACCCGCGCCTGCCGAAAGCTGGAGATCGAGGATCTCCACTTCCACGATCTTCGGCACGAGGGAACGAGCCGGCTGTTCGAAGCGGGCTTCGCGATCCAGCAGGTCGCCCTTGTAACCGGTCACAAGGATTGGAAGATGCTGAGGCGCTACACCCATCTGAAGCCGGAAGGGCTGCATGCGATCGCTGCAGCGCTGGCGTCTTGACCAAGGGTGGTTTTCCGGCGGGCCTTGGGCTGTATAGTGGTGCTCAGACCGTCTCGGGTCGCCCATGCGTATGTTCAGACTTCGGTCAAAGGCATGGGCGCATGTTTCAAGCCATGTTCTCACCACCCGGGCGGTCGCCCCTCATTCCGGCGCAGGGTCCGACCGATGAAGCGTGACATCGATCATCTGCCCGAGAAGCAGCAAGCCGAATTAGCGCGAATCCGTACAACGCTGCTCACCGAGTTCGACGCCTCGATCGCCGGCGGCACCCAGACTTGGCGCAAGCACGGCAAGATCCTCAAGATCATCCTATTCGGATCGTATGCTCGTAGCGATTGGGTCGATGAGCCGGAGAACGGCTACCTTTCCGATTTTGACCTGCTGATCATTGTTAGCAACGAGAAGCTGACCGACATCGCAGACTACTGGTACGTTGCCGAAGACAAGATTCTGCACGATCCGGCGATCGGTCGGACGGTCAATATCATCGTCCACGACCTTGCCGAGGTAAATGCCGCCATCGGTCGAGGCGAGTACTTCTGGACCGACATCGTTCGGGATGGGGTTGTGCTGTATGAGCTGCCCGGCCATCCCTTGGCCGCCCCCCAACCAATGACGCCTAGTAATGCCTTTGCACTGGCTGAGCGATATTTGGAGACCAAGCGGGCCGACTTGGGAGCTTGGCTTGAGGACGCGGAGCGATGGCTGAACCGATCAGGCGAGGGTTCACATGCGCGGAAGCGTACAGCCTTCCACCTGCATCAGGCCGTCGAGACGGCCTATATTCTCAGCCTCTTGGTCTACACGTTTTATTTCCCGCGCTCCCATAACATCAAGTTCCTACGTTCATTGGCCGAGGACGTGGACAAGGCCCTCATCTCGGCCTGGCCGCGGGAGACGAAACCTGAGCGGCGTCGCTTTGAGACGCTGAAACGGGCTTACGTCGAAGCGCGATACTCAGACCAGTACGATGTGAACGTCGAAGATTTGGAAGCCCTGTTCGTATCCGCCAAAGGCTTGGCTGCTTTGGTTTCAAGCTCTGCCGATCTTCGATTGGCCGAACTCGCGGCAGCCGCCAAGAGTGGCTGAAAAGGGCTCTTCTCCGCTCTTGGGATCGTCCGCTAGTCGGCGGCGTGGCCGCCACCCTCATCAGCGACAAGAGGACGACATATCCTGCCTCGGCAGGCGTTGATGAGCGCATCCTTGCCCGCTGCGGCGAGCGCTCCAGTGAGCCACTCGCGATAGCGGCGCTCTGTTCTCAGTATCGTCAACGGTACGGGTTTCGCCGAAGTTGAAATCGTTGGGCAAGGGCGGATCCTCTCGACCTTCGTGCGGCGTCAAGGGGAGCCGATCACCCTGCCTTTTGCCGCTGTGCTGCTGGAGTGCGCCGAGGACGCCATGGCTCGCTGCATCTGGAGGACTGCGGGGTCGTTCACTTGCGCATCAATGCCGCGCTCGGGGACGCCGGCGTTGATTTCAGTGCCTGAGGTCGGAGACTCGACTTCGCGACGACGACGACGGACGGTGATCCCGGCGTCGATGTGTTTTCCTCCTCATCGTCGGGTGTCGAAGGCGGGTGATCTTTTTCTTGACGCCGCGGTGTTTGAGCCTCCGTGGGGCTGCGGTCTCCGCGTCCGTTTCGAAACCGACAGACGGCCGCACTCCCGCTGCTCCGCCGGCAGCGGTTTCCAGGAAACCGAGCGGAGCCGGGCACTGCTGATCCCGATCGCCCCGCCAAGCCTGCGGAACAGCAGAGTATGGGTACAGGGGGGGCGCGCGACATGCATCTGCGGTTGACGCAAAGCCTGGCGTCGGTGGCGCCGGAGTTGATCGAAACCTACCGCGCGGGCGGCCTCACCATGGACCAGCTGATGGGACTCGCCGTCAGCGAGGATCATGACCGCCAGCGTCAGGTCTTTGAGCGGATCGGCCAGAACACCCCGGGCTACGCGGTCCGGCGCTACATGACCGAGGCCAAGGTCGAGCTTGATGACCGGCGTGCCCGGTTCGTCGGCGCGGAGGCCTATGAGGCGGCGGGCGGCGCCATCCTGCGCGATCTCTTCACCGAGGACGGCGCGGGCTGGCTGGAAGATGTGGGGCTGCTGGACCGACTGGTGCAGGACAAGCTGGAAGGGCTGGCGGAAGAGGCGCGCGAGCGCGAGGGCTGGAAATGGGCCGCCGCCCATTTCGACTTCCCCTACGGTGAGGCCTTCAGCCGGGTCTATGCCGAGGCCGTAGAGCGAACGGACGAGGCGTCGTCAGCCAGGGCGCCACGCCGGTCGTCACGTCGTTTTCGTCAGTGAGGCGTTGGGTCGTCCCCCCGAAGTCACGGTGAAACGCGGGGCGCCCGTCAAGGTCGCCATGATCCATATCAAGGCGGGGGCGTTCGGAAGGCCGATGATCCGGAAATCCCGCCCCGGAGTTGAGATGGAGCCTCCTTCGTCGCCCTGTAAATGCCAAGTCGAGCGCGCGTCCCAGGATGGAAAGCCGGCGCCGGGAGAAGGCCTCGTATCGGCACGCGCCAGCGTCGCGCCGTTGCGGTCTGTCCTCTATGTCAGCCGGAGACTGGCGACCGTCCCCGACACAACGGCCGCCATCGCCGATCTGGTCGAGGCGTCCACCGCGAGTAGCGGCCATCTGGCGATCACGGGCGCCTTGATCGTCACAGGCACGCGGTGTGCGCAGGTGTTGGAGGGCGAGCGGCCGGCTGTCGAGGAAATGATGAGCCGTATCCGGCGCGACGTCCGGCGCGAAGACCTCAGCGTGGCCCTTGACGGGGAGATTACCGAGCGGCGCTTCGCCGGGTGGTCGGTGGCCTACTGGGGCAACGCGGGCTATGTGAGGCGGCTCCTGGAGCCTCTCGACCGGAGTGATCCGCCGCCGACCGCAGAGGACTGCCGTCGTGTGATCCGGTTCATGCAAGGCATGGCGGCTCCCTAGCGGTTCCCGCAAAAGCCGGCAGGTCTCCTGCGTTCAGGTTTTCAGCCGGTGTATACCGCCTGCCGCCAACAGGCCATTGGACGTGATTGTCACATGCCGTCGCGCGGTTGATCGTCTTGTTCGGGGGGCGGCATGGTCATGGCGTCGGCTCGGCCGGATCGAGAGACTGAACCGTTGCGAAGGCCTGCGCGCGCCTCCGTATCGACCCTTAGGGATCGCTCCCGAATAACCAGGCCCGTCTGCACGTCCTATCGCTGTCATTGTCCCGACAGGAGATCCGTTATGACCGCCGCTCAGCTGAATGATACCGTATCGCACCCTGTGTCCGGCGGCGATCTCTGGGCCGCAGGCGTGCGCCTGATCTTCCGACCGGGCGAGGAGGTCTATGCCCAGGGCGAGGATGCCGATCTGATCTATCGGGTCGTAAAGGGGACCGTCCGCACCAGTCACCTGTTGTCAGATGGCCGCCGTCAGATCGGCGATTTCTACTATGCGGGCGATGTTCTGGGTTTGGAGGCGGGCTCCAACCATCGCTTCTCGGCAGAAGCGTTGGAGGATTGCGAGATCATCGCCCTGCGTCTGTCGGGTTCGGCGGCCTACAGCCCCGGTAGTCTTGAGCGGTTGATATGGCAGGCCACCGCCAGTGAACTTCAGCGCACCCAGTCGCACATGCTGCTCCTCGGACAGGGGACAGCCTGCGAAAAGGTCGTGCGTTTCCTGCTGGATATGGCCGAGCGCTTTCGCGGAGAAATCGTCGCCCTGCCGATGAGCCGTCAGGATATGGCCGACTACCTCGGCCTGACGATCGAGACGATTTCCCGCATGCTTGGTCGGCTTCAGGCTGAGGGTTTGGTGGAGTTTCTCAATACCCGGCGATACCGGATCCGGCGATTGGCGGCCTTGTCAGATATGGCTCCTGCCTGACGCTTTGACTCCCCAACATGCGTGATAGGTTTGGCCCAAGGCCGCTGCGACGCGGTCCCTGGTCCGAGGAACGGGTGCAACTGACGTCATCGATCAACCGGTCGCTTTCGCGCCGACAGGGCTATCTGGCCGCTGTCGCCGGAGCGGGCATCGCCCTTGTGGTCCGCATCGGACTGGGCGCGGTTTTCGCCGACCATGCCTTCTTCGTCCTCTATGTCCCGGTGGTCCTCGTCGCCGTCGCACTCGGTGGCAGAGACCCGGCCCTGGTGGCCACCCTCCTGTGCCTCGCGGTCAGCGCCGCCACCATGGGCGAAGCCCTGTGGGCGCGGCCGGCCAATCTCATCGATACGGTCGGGTTTGCGCTCCTCGGGCCCTTCATCGCCTTCAGCGGCGAGCGTCTCTGGCGACGGAGTGGCGAGGCCGCCAGCCGTCAGGCGCATTTGCAGTCCATCCTGGAGACCGTGCCGGAGGCGATGATCGTCATCGACGCCGACGGGATCATGCGCTCGTTCAGCACCACGGCCGTGAGGCTGTTCGGCTGGAAGACGGAGGAGGCGATCGGCCGCAACATCAGCCAGCTCATGCCCGAACCCTATCGCTCCGAACACGATCGTTACATCTCGCGCTACCTCGCTACCGGAGAGAAGCGGGTCATCGGCGCCGGACGTATCGTCGTCGGCCAGAGGCGCGATGGATCGACCTTCCCGATGGAACTGGCGGTCGGCGAGGCGAGAGTGAACGGAAATCGCTTCTTCACCGGTTTTGTTCGCGACCTAACGGAGCGCCGTGATCAGGAGTTGCGTTTGCAGGAACTGCAATCCGAACTCGTTCACGTCTCGCGCCTGACGGCCATGGGGGAAATGGCCTCTGCGCTGGCTCACGAGATCAATCAGCCGCTTTCAGCGCTCGTCAGCTACATGAAGGGGTCAGTGACCTTGCTGGAACAACCGCAGCCGGACCTGGGCAAGCTTCGTGCGGCGCTTGACCGGGCGGGCGATCAGGCGTTGCGGGCCGGCGATATCATCAAGCGGCTGCGCGAATTCGTTGCCAAGGGAGAGACCGAGCACACGCTCGAGGATCCCGCCGAACTGCTGGAGGAAGCGAGTGCCCTCGCTCTGGTCGGTGTCAGGGACAGGGACGTTCGCGTGGATCTTCGACTTGCCCGTGATATTGGCCGGGTTATCGTCGACAAGGTCCAGATCCAGCAGGTCGCCCTGAACCTGATCCGCAACGCCATCGACGCGATGACCGAGGCGCCGCCCCGGCGGCTCGAAATCGCCTTGTGCGCCGAAGACGCCGACACCATCCGGATTAGCGTTTCGGATAGCGGTCCTGGACTGGATCCAGCCGTGCGCGACCGGCTGTTCCAGCCGTTCGTCACCACCAAGCCGGCAGGCCTCGGCGTGGGCCTGTCGATCTGCCGAACTATTATCGAAGCTCATGGCGGGCGGATCTGGGCCGAGGATAATGAAGGGCGAGGTGCGGTGTTCGTCTTCACCTTGCCGCGAGCCATGGAGGACGGACGTGCCTGATCTGGTGCATGTGATCGACGACGATGACGGTCTGCGCGAGGCCCTGGCCTTCCTCCTCGACGTCAACGGGATCGAGGCGCGGTTTTATGTTTCCGCCGACGCCTTTCTGGATGCGAACAGAACCGATGGCTGCGTTCTCACCGATGTCCGTATGCCGGGTATGACCGGTCTGGAGTTGGCGCGCGAACTCGCGCGCCGCGGTTCGCGCGCTCCGATTATCGTGATGACGGGGCATGGGGACGTTCCGCTCGCCGTCGAGGCCATGAAAGCCGGTGTTGTCGATTTTATAGAAAAGCCGTTCGACGACGGCCATCTGATCGCGGCGCTTCGGTCAGCCCTGGCAGGGCGGGCCGATGAGGTTCCTGGCTCTGCCCGCACGGCTGCGGAGGATCGGCTGTCGCACCTGTCGCCTCGCGAGCGAGATGTCCTGTCCGGAGTCGTTGAAGGCAAGCTGAACAAGCAGATCGCCTTCGAGTTGGGCATCAGCCCGCGCACGGTGGAAATCTATCGCGCCAACCTGATGGTGAAGACCGGCGCGCGCGACATCACCCAGCTGATGCGCATCGCGCTCGCCGCAGGCCTCTGACGTCAGAGGTCGGATCGGCCTCGGGTCAGTAGATAGCCGATGACGGCCGTCGCGAGGGCCAGCGCGCCGACCGCGGCAAGCGGGTGAGCGCGGGTGAGTTCCACCGCCTGACGGGTCGAGTCGCGCGTCTGCACACGCAGATCCGCGCCCAGCCTGCGAGCGGCTCGCGACAGGGCGTCGGAGGAACGGTGGAGCGCCGCCACGGCGTCGTCGCCGGTCGTCCGGGCGGCGTCCCGCAGATGGTCGGTGATCTCAAGGGAGAGATCCCGCAGGTCTTCCTGCAGGCGGGTCGCGGCGGATTTGGGCATCGAGTTCTCCTGTGATGGACCTCTTCAGGTAGCCAGACATTGGGCCGGTCTTCCGTGATCTGGATCAAACCCGCCAGGACGGCGTACGGCGAAAGCGAGGCGCAGGCGCGGCTGTTGACCGGCTAGCGAGACAGGAAGACCGGAAGAGCAGAGCCGGCGAGCAGGGCGCGAGTCACGCCCCCGAAGACCAACTCGGCCGCCCGCGCGTGGCTGTAACCGCCGGCGACGATGAGATCGCCGCCCGCATGTCGAGCCTCGTGCTCCAGAGATTCGGCGACAGACCGTCCGTCGGCGCGCACAAGGCGCGGCGTCGCCGTCACGCCATGACAGGCCAGATGACGCACGGCTTCGGCGACCGGCGCCCCCCGGACTGGCCCGCCGTCTCCGGCTCCGTTGACGACCAGCAGGCTTACAGTCCGCGCGCGAGTGAGGAGAGGAAGGGCGTCGTTGACGGCGCGGCGCGCTTCCCGGCTGCCGTTCCAGGCGATCACGACATGGTCGCCGATCGTTTCGGGCGGCGTGGCGGGGACAAGGAGCATGGGGGCGCCGTGCGAAAACAGAAGCGCTTCCGCCGACCAGGTCTGAAGTCCCCGGGCGGGCGAGCTTCGACCCATGACGATGAGGTCGCAATACAGGGCGGCGATCACCGCCTCTTCCCCGATCCCGTCATGCCAGCCGACCCGGAGTGCCGTGCGCAGACCCCGGGGCTGGAGATGATCCGCGAAGCGTCCGGCCACGTCGCGCGCCTGGGCCTGGTCCACAAGGCGACGCCGGGCGATGACGTCGCCCACGCCCGCCCCGCGCGCGAAGTCGTCCGCCGGCGGCGCGGGGAGATGGGGCAGGACGCACAGACCCGTCAGCGCGGCGTCATGGCGGCTAGCCAAGGCGGACGCCGCCTCGACTGCCGGCTCCGAAGCAGGGTCCGGACCCGTCAGGACGGCGATGTCTTTCCAGTTCACAAGCATGGAATGGTCTCTCGGGAGGCGGATCGTGGGGGCGCCTGTCAGTGGGCCAGAAGGACGCAGGTATCGCCGACCTCAAGCAAGGCCTGGGTGACGCCGCCGAGCGTCCATTCGCGGAGCCGCGAATGGCCGTAGCCACCGGCGACGATCAGTCGGGCGCCTTGGGTCCGGGCCTCGCTGTGGATACGCCCCCACGCCGAATGCTCCTCATCGACGATGACGTCCGCGACGGCCCGGACGTCATGCCGGGCGAGGAAGTGAGCCACATCCTCGACCCTCTCCGCCGCCTCGCCAGCGCCGGCCCGGGCGATGATCTCCACCACCCGAACCTCCGAGGCCTCGCGCAGGAGCGGCAGGGCGGAGGCCAGCGCGCGCTGAGCCTCGCGCGTATCCTTCCACGCCACCAGGGCGGGACTATCCAGGCAGGAAGCCGGGCTCTTTTCCGGGACGACCAGAACAGGCCGCCCCACGGCCATGAGGACGTCCGCCGGGTCGGGCGAGCGGTAAGGGGCGTTGGCCGTGCGGGGGCCGACGATGATCAGGTCTGCGGATCGGGCCTGGAGGGCGACAAAGGTCGCAGGAGAGCCCAGGGCTTCACGCCATTCGGAGCGTACACCACGCACGGCGGTGATCGCCTCGAACCGGACCCGGGCGCGCCGGACGTCCTCTTCGGCGGCTTCGCGCAGGGCGACGAGCAGATCGCCCATTCCGCCCAGGGGATCATACATCGGCGGGACAGGTTCGCTGGCTGACGCGCCGATCACACACGCATCGAACCGGTCTGCCAGATCGCAGGCGGCCTCGAGGCGAGCGTCGCTCGCAGGGCCGTCCTCGACGAACACGAGCAGGCTTGTGAGGCTGTTCATGAGACACTCCTTCATTGCAAAGCCATAGGATCCGGATTCCATCGCCCCTGCCTTGACCGGGATCAAACCGTCCCATCGGGCGCGGCGCGCGTGACGCCGCGGGCTGCGATCGCCTCTTGATCCGGATCAAGGCCGTCCACGCCAGATGGCCCCAGGAGATTCCCAAAAGGAGATCTCCATGGGCTTCAATCATCTGGTCGCCATCGCCGGCGGGGGCGTCGAGGACCGAAATACCCTGGCGACGGCCGTCCACCTTGCGTTGCGCCATTCGGCGTCGCTGGAGGTCTTGCCGGCTCATCCGGACGCCGCCATGGACATGATTGCCCTGGGCGTCACGCTCGGCGCCCATCTGTCCGCTGACGCTCTGAACCAGCTCGCGGTCGCCGATGACGGCGCGCAAGGCGTCATCGAGGCGCTCACTCACGCGGAAGCACAGGCTCAAGGACTTGGCCCCAGCGCGGCTCCCGGCGGACCGGGGTTCAGGGTTCTTCGCCCGGGCCTTCGCCCCGCGATCGACCTGGCCGCGTGGCTCGATCTGGCGGACATGGTGGTCTTCAGCCAGGCCTATCTGGATCTTGGGGATCGTCTGAGAGCGGTGCTGGGCGAGGCCCTGATCCTCTGCCGGGCCCCCGTCCTGGTGTCGCGGGGCCCGATGGGGCGACCAGTGGAGATCGCTGCCGTGGCCTGGGATGGAAGTCTTCAGGCGGGCCGGGCAGTGCGGGCGGCGCTCCCGCTTCTGGCTGAGGCGTCGCGGGTGGTCATCGTTCAGCAGCCGACAGGTGTCGACCGCTCGCAAGGCGACGCGGACGCCGGCCGGCTGCGTTCCTATCTCGAGGCCAGGGGCGTGAGCGTGCAGGACCGCCATGTCGTGCCGCCCGGCGACGAGGGGAGGGAACTGCTCGCCGCCGCGAGG
>Ga0209630_10000664_pt1 | contig 39252 bp, 37 predicted proteins | sample COG_01_FD_184745 | JGI IMG/M metagenome (GOLD analysis project Ga0209630, IMG submission 184745) | Pelagic Microbial community sample from North Sea - COGITO 998_met_01 (SPAdes) (version 2) | ecosystem: Environmental > Aquatic > Marine > Neritic zone/Coastal water | place: Helgoland, sampling...
ACTTTACAGCGTCTGCAACTGCAGCTGAATTAGCTGCAGGATACATTATTCAATATGGTTTTTCAGTTACTGGTCCATTAGCTGACCCTGCAGATACAACCTTAGGTAGTGTTGTTATTGGTGAGGCTACAGCTGGTGTAGATGACAATAGTTTTGTAAATGTTAGCGTATATCCTAACCCATCTAATTCAAACTGGAACTTTAGAACGGGTAATACCGTAATAAATTCTGTTGAGGTATTTAATCTATTAGGAAAAAGAGTGGTTTCTCAAAACAACAACAGTACTGAACTTTCTATTTCTACTCAAGGATTAAGTAGTGGTATTTATATTGCTAGAATTACTACAGAGCAAGGAGTAAAAAGTGTAAAATTAATTAGAGAATAATTTTTAATAAAATAAAATAAAAACGCTCAGAGCTTTGCCCTGAGCGTTTTTTAATTAACTTTAAAATATACACGATGAAAAATATAATTCTAGGAGTCTTCTTGTTGATAGGGCCTCTTGTATTCGCTCAACAACAAGAATATCTTTTTGATTTTGAACCTAATACTCCGTCTGGAGTAGCCTCGAACTGGTATACGTTTGATAATAATCCTGCTGCTGCTGAAGTGGTAGACAATCCCAATTTAAATGGAACAAACCCTTCCAGTACAAAAGTTTTAAAAGTGGTGGTTGGACCAAGTAATGCTTTTTATGCCGGAGTTAATAATGCTTGGGATGAAGGAGTCTTTGGTACCTGGGAAATAGATATGGGAGTAGCTAATAATTTAAGCCTTTCCATGGACGTTCATAAAAATTATGTGGGTACAGTAGGAATTAAAATGGGTACTGCTGGACAAGGGACTTCTTTTCAAATCACAAATCAAAATGTGGGAAATACTGTTGTAAATGAATGGCAAACGTTAACATGGGACCTGTCGGGAATTAACCCAAATGGAGATCTAACCAATATTAGTCAAATAGTTGTTTTTGTAGATTGGACAGAAGGATTGCCAGATAGAGCTGAGAATAGCACCATCTATATTGATAATATTAAGTTTAATGCAAATAAATTAACAGATGCTCCACCAGTAGATTCCTGTGAAAATGGTGTACAAGACAATGATGAGACTGGTATAGATTGTGGAGGCTCTTGTAATGCTTGCCCTACAAGTGCTGCTATTATCATAGAAGATTTTGAAGGAACACCTCCACAAATTGCAGCAGATAATGGTTTGGGGTCTGTGAGTATTGTTTCTGATCCAGAAACAGGCGGAACACATAGTGAGGTTTTGAAAATAGTAACTTCTTCCTCAGCAGAGGTACCATGGCAAAATGCGCAAGTGTTTTTACAAGATGACTACATCCATTTAATTTCATCAAATAAAGTAGTTACTGCAGAAGTGTATTCAACAACAGCTTTTCATATGTTGGCCAAAGTTGTTGATGCTGTAGGAGGAACATTAGCTGACGAATCAGCTACAGATGATTATCATTCAGGATCGGGCTGGGAAACGCTTACTTTTGACTTCGCCAACCCTAAAGACAATACTCCTGTAGCAGCATATATCTATGCTAGAATTCTTTTCTTTCCCATGTGGAATGGTAATGGTTGGAACGCAAATGCTGTAACAACAACCTATGTAGACAATATTACAGCGCTAAGTTCAGCAACTGCAGGCCTAGAAAATAAAAATTTATTTGACACAAAGGTATATCCAAATCCTACTTCAGATACTTGGATAATAAGTGCTCAAAATAATGTAATAACCTCAGTTGAGGTATTTAATCTGTTGGGAAAAAGAGTGGTTTCTCAAAGCAATAACAGCGCTAGTCTTACAATTTCAGCTCAAGGGTTAACTAGTGGAATTTATATTGCTAGAATTACTTCAGAGCAGGGAACTAAAAGTGTGAAGTTAATTAAAGAATAGTTGATTTACCTTTAATACAATAGTCTTAAAAACGCTCAAAATTTAATTTTGAGCGTTTTTTTATGATCTTTTAAAAAAGATATTAGATGTTGAAATTTTTCAGTCCTTAAAGGTCTTTTTTGTTTTATTTAATAGGTACTTGATTGATTTTTGTTACTTTTAATATTATAATCTAATCCTTGTTCATGAAAGCTCGTATTTCTTTATACTTACTGTGTTTTATACTTTGTTTTGCTTGTTCAAAAAACAATTCTAAAAAGGGAAATGATCTTGTAAATGAGACAAGCCCTTACCTACTTCAACACGCATACAATCCTGTGAACTGGAAGGCTTGGAATGAGAATTCCTTGGAGGAAGCAAAAGAACAAAATAAACTTATTGTTATTTCTATAGGCTACGCCTCATGTCATTGGTGCCATGTAATGGAAGAAGAGAGTTTTGAAAATGATTCTATTGCTAGAATAATGAATGATAATTTCATCAATATTAAAGTAGATAGAGAAGAAAGACCAGATGTAGATAAAGTATATATGAATGCTGTTCAATTGATGACAGGTAAAGGAGGATGGCCACTAAATTGTATTACACTTCCTGATGGAAGACCAGTTTTTGGAGGAACCTACTTCACAAAAAACCAATGGTCTAAAATATTAAAGGATGTTTCTAAACTCTACAAAGAAAACCCTCAAAAGGTGGAAGAATATGCCCAAAGAGTAACAGAAGGTATTCAAACTTCTGAATTAATTACCTTAAATAAGGAAGAGGCTGTCTTCAAAAATAAAGAGGTTATTTCTGCAATAACCCTCACAAAAGAACAATTAGACACTATTAATGGTGGCTTTAAAGGAGCTCCTAAATTTCCAATGCCAAATACCTTAGACTATCTTTTAAGATATCAACATCACTATAATGATCCTAAACTTTTCAAGTATATCAAAACATCGCTAACTAAAATGGCTTATGGAGGTATTTATGATCAAATTGGTGGTGGATTTTCTAGATATTCTGTAGATGAAAGGTGGCACATTCCCCATTTTGAAAAAATGTTATATGACAATGCTCAATTAGTAAGTATTTATTCTAAGGCATATCTGCTAGATAATAACGAACTCTATAAAAATGTTGTTCAAGGAACATTAAGGTTTGTTAATGAGGAATTAAGTGCTAACAACGGAGCATTTTATTCATCTTTAGATGCAGATAGTAAAAATGAAAATGATGAATTAGAAGAAGGTGTTTTTTACAGTTGGACCAAACAAGAATTAAAAACTCTTATTGAAGATTATGAACTATTTGCAAACTACTATAATGTAAATGATTTTGGGTTTTGGGAAAAAGACCTTTACGTTTTAGTCCGAAGTCAATCTATTGAAGAATTTACAAAAACAAATAAGATTTCTACAAAAGAGCTAAAAGATAAGATAACGAATTGGAAATCTATTCTTACTAAGTCGAGAAATAACCGTAAGAAGCCTAATTTAGACGATAAAATTCTGACTTCTTGGAATGCGCTTATGCTTCAAGGATATGTAGATGCATATAAAGCTTTTGATCAGAAGGAATATTTAAATAAGGCCGTTAACATTGCAGAATTTCTTATTCATAATCAATTAAGAAGTGATGGAGGCTTAAATCGAAACTTTAAAAATGGAAAAAGTACTATTAATGGATATGCTGAAGATTATGCAACTGTAATTCAAGCTTTTATTTCACTTCATGAAATTACTTTGGATGAAAAGTGGTTAATGCTTTCAAAAGAAATAATGGAGTATACAATTACACATTTTTATGATTCAACAAGTGGAATGTTTTTTTATACGTCTAAAGAAGACCCTAATTTAATAGCTCGAAAAACTGAAATAAATGACGGAGTCATCTCTTCTTCCAACTCAATTATTGGAAATAGTTTATTTAAGCTTGGACAGTATTTTTATGATAAAAAAATGACCCAACTTTCCAAGCAAATGCTAAATAATCTAAAAGTACAAATCATTAAAAATCCTTTAGGGTACTCTAATTGGCTACATTTAATGACAAATTTCACCCAGCCTTATTACGAGGTTGCTGTTGTTGGAGAAAATGCACCTACAATAACCAAAGAATTATATAAAAATTACTTGCCTAATATCTTAATATCGGCTTCAAGCAAAGATTCTGAATTGCCTTTACTTGAATTTAAATATATAGATGGAAAGACATTAATTTACGTCTGCGTTGATGGTACATGTAAATTACCTTTGGCAGATATTTCAAAAGCTATTAAGAGTATAAAACCTAATTAAAAATCTGATTATTTATAAATTTCTAACAAAGTATGCTGTTCTTTAATAGCGTCTTTAAATTCTATTTTGAGGTTTTTAATTAGATTGGATACACTTGGCGAATCATGAATAGAAGAAACACCCTGCCCAGCAGACCAAATGGTAGCCCATGCTTTAGCTTCGTCTTCTTGAGCTGTCAACTCCTCCCCAAAATCAACTTTTACTTTTCTGCTTAACATCTCTTCTGTAATACCCATGGCATTAAGACTAGGTCCTAAAAAATTTGCAGGTACTCCAGAAACAGCTGCAGTATATACAATATCACTAGCCCCTGCCTCAATGATCATATCACAATAAGCATCGGGTGCTTTACTTTCTTTAGTATTAATAAAACGAGTGCCCATATACGCTAAATCTGCCCCCATTTGCATGGCAGAGGCAATATCTCTTCCAGAGCTGATACATCCAGATAGTAAGATTGTTTTCTTAAAAAAGGATTTGATTTCTGCAACTAATGGCATAGGATTAATGGTTCCGGCGTGTCCTCCTGCTCCAGCAGAAACAAGTATTAAGCCATCTACCCCTGCCTCTTGAGCTTTTTCTGCATGTCTTTTTTTAATAACATCATGAAATACAAGGCCTCCATAACTATGAACGGTATCTACTAATTCTGATACTGCTCCTAAAGAGGTAATAATTAATGGAATTTTATGCTTTACACAAATAGCTAAATCTGCTTCTAACCTAGGGTTTGATTTATGTACTATGAGATTCACTCCAAAAGGAGCTGGTTTATTTCCTGTATTTTTTTCATATTCAAGCAAAGCCGCTTTTATTTCTATAATCCATGATTCAAATCCCTCAGATGTTCGTTGATTTAATGCTGGGAAAGTACCAACAATTCCGTTCTTACAGCATTCTATGACTAATTGAGGTCCAGATATTAAAAACATTGGAGCTGCTATTACTGGGATTGAAAGTTGGTTTATAAATGATGCTTTACTCATATTTCAGGGTGTAATTAAAATTAGTATACAAATTGATTTTTGATAAAGTTATATAAAAAAAAGTATTTGTTATATTTAACCAAAAGTAACAGATTATTATAAATAAAAATACAGATAAAAATGAAAAGATTAGAAGGACAAATAGCAATTATTACTGGAGGCGCCAGGGGTATTGGTGAAGGAATTTGCGAGGTGTTTTGTAAGGAAGGAGCTACAGTTGCCCTATGGGATGTGTTAGATGGAGAAGAGGTTGTCAATAAAATTTCTAAAAAAGGAGGGTCTATATTTTATCAAAAGGTAGACGTAACCAATCAAGAATCTGTTGATACCGCTGTAGCAGAAATTATTGAAAAACATCAAAAAATAGATATCTTAATTAACAATGCTGGAGTCATTAGAGATCGTTCATTTTTAAAAATGACTCGAGAAGAATGGAATGTTGTGATGTCTGTAAACGTAGATTCGTTATTTATTACTGCTAAAGCTGTAGTGCCTCACATGAAAACTGCAAATTATGGACGAATTATTTCTGCCTCTTCTATTAATGCCTATCAAGGAGCCTTCGGACAAGCAAATTATTGTGCTAGTAAAGCAGCTATTGTTGGATTTACGCATTCATTATGTAAAGAGGTTGGTAAGTATAATATTACCGTAAATGCAGTTGCGCCAGGATTTATTAAATCAGAGATGTCAAATTCAATGCCTGAAGAAGTAATAAAGGCTGGAATAGGTATGATTCCTGTAAAACGCATCGGAACCCCAGAAGATATGGGGTATGCTTATTTATTTTTAGCTTCTAAAGAGGCTGGTTTTGTAAGTGGTCATACTTTACATGCCAATGGAGGCTCTATGCCCTCATAAAAAACCTTTTATCTAGTTAAAAACACTTATAAAAATCAATAAAAACAATGGAAGAACAACAAATAAGACAAGAATCATATGCTACTGAAATTTCTCAACTGTCTGACTTAAAAAATTATATTGGAAAAGAATTAGGAGTATCTGAGTGGACTACCATCTCACAAAACCAAATAGATACTTTTGCAAGAACAACAGATGACAATCAATGGATTCATATCAATCCAGAAATGGCAAAAAAACATTCTCCATACCAAAAACCAATTGCACATGGATTTTTGATTCTTTCTTTAGCTTCTAAATTTTGCTATGAAACGGTAAAATTCAAGAATGTTGGAATGGGTATAAATTATGGATTAGATAAAGTACGATTTATGAACGCAACTACAGTTGGCTCTCTAATAAGAGCTCGTGTTTCATTAATTTCTACAGAGGATATTCCTGGAGGATTACGCTATAAAATGAAACTTATTTTTGAATTAAAAGGGCAAGAAAAACCAGCATGTGTAGCGGAGTTTATTGCACTTGCTTATTCAGATACCTCTAAGAAAAATAATAAAACTATCTCTTCAAATAAAGATCATCAATTAGAAGAATTAAAAAACAATACTGTCTTATTTAAAAAAGATGGAGATATTGCTATTGTTACCTTAAATCGCCCTGAGAAATATAATGCTGTAAATGACGATTTAGTAGATGGTCTTAACAAAGCTATTGCAAAGGTACAAAAGGATGATAGCATTCGGGCAATGGTACTCACAGGTTCAGGAAAGGGCTTTTGTTCAGGGGCTGATATGAATACTTTTGGAAATATTACTCCTGATGAAGGAAGAACATATCTCACAAATACTTACGGCCCTCTCATGCGAAATTTAACAACCCTTAAAAAACCCATCATTGCAGCTATTAATGGAACTGCTGCAGGAGTTGGAGCCTCTATTGCCTTGGCTTGTGACTTTCGAGTGATGTCTGAAAATAGCGGCTTGTTATATGCTTTTATCAACATAGGCCTGGGTCCAGATGGTGGTGCAAGTTGGTTGTTAGCAAGACAAGTTGGTTATAGTCGTGCACTTCAAATTGCAGTTGAGGGTAAAAAAATAAAAGGAGATGAATGTCACAAACTTGGATTAACAAATAAACTAGTTGAAAATGATGCGATTGTAACAACAGCTATTGATTGGGCTCATCAAATTGCAAAATTACCAACCCTTGCCGTAGGAATTACAAAAGAAGACATGTTTCATGCTATGGACCATGATTTGTATAGCACAATTGCATATGAAGCAGAAAGACAAACAGCCGCTTTTGCCAGTCATGACTTAGTTGAAGGTGTTTCAGCTTTTTTACAAAAGAGAAAGCCAAAATTTATTGGAAAATAAGAATATGGAATCCGTAAAAATAATGAAACGATCTGATTATTCTTATTTTCAATCCATTACTACCAGATGGGCTGACAATGATAGCTATGGTCATGTAAATAACGTAGTTTATTACTCCTATTTTGATACTATTGCTAATCAATATTTGATAGAATTTTCTGATTTTAAACCTCTTAGTGCACCAATTATTGGCCTTGTTGCTCACTCTAATTGTACCTATATTAAAGCTATTGCTTATCCCGATAAAATTGAAGCTGGCTTGTCTGTAAAAAAATTGGGAAATAGTTCGGTAACTTATAGTATAGGAATTTTTAAAAAAGGTGAAAACACTCCTTGTGCACATGGAGAGTTCGTTCACGTTTTTGCAGACAGAATAAGTAAGAAATCAATATCAATTCCCAAAAAAATAAAAGAAGCTTTAGAGAAGTTACTTTAATTTAAGCGATTGTTTTGTTACGATAAAGGTCTAATCTTTTTTTCATTATAGGTTTAAATAGGAACGGAAAATAGGATAACATTAACATGGCCGGATATCCGTAAGGTAAGGTAGGACTATCATTTTTTGATTCCAATACTTGATAAGGCTTTGCACCACTGTGGTGGTGATCTGAGTGTCTTGTTAATTCAAACAACAATACTCTTCCAATAATATGATCTGAATTCCACGAATGTTCACGTTTCACGCGTTCATATCTTCCATTAGCTTTCTTTTTTCTACGAAGTCCATAGTGAGAAAAGTAATTTTGGGCTTCTAAAACTGAAATTCCATACACAGCTGTGATAAAGTAGATCGCTGTTACGTTTACCCCAAAAAAGAAATTAATCCCAACAAAAAGTGATACCGATAAAAGTGTAAAAAATATCATTGGGTTGAATAATGAGGACTTTCCGCGAGATCTCAACCGCTCTGTTTCTAATCGCCATGTTTTAAAATAACCACCTATTTGAGATTTCAATGCAAACCAATAAAAAATATCGCCTTCTTTAGCAGAAGTAAGATCATTTGGGGTTGCTACGTCTCTATGATGCCCAGAATTATGATAGGTCATAAAGTGATTTTGTATGGCCGTTAATAGTAATATGTGAGCTAGAAATTGTTTCAGTTTATGGTCTTTTTTATGACCTAACTCATGTCCAATATTAATTCCATTGACTCCTAAAATAGTTCCCATAAACAAAATACAGGCTATTAAATCAGATGTTAATATTGAAGGGTTAGAAACCGTAATCAAAAATTGGTATACCACAAACAAATGAAGCGGTACTGAAAGATAAAGAACAACATCATAAAAAATAGTTTCTGTTGCTAATTCTTTTTCAACAGCGTTTAAATTGTAAGTATTTTGGGGTAAAAAGTTTTCTAATACAGGAACAAGAACATACAAACTAAAAATTCCAATATAAGCAAAGTAACCTGTTGTATTAAATGTCAATAACCCAAGAAGAGGAACAATAAAAGCCGAAAAATATTTAAATTTTGCCATTTGATTTTACAATTAATTTAAAAAACAGCTCTAATATACTGATAATCAAAAGATAATTTTTAAAAATTGTGTGTTTTTATATTTTTAATTTCTTTTAAAAAGAGCACCAATCTTTACAGTCTTTATTATGCTATCATTAATTCGTTTTATGAGATAATTACCTATTTTATTCAATTTGAGAATTTCTCTAGATAATTTTTGTGCAAAAAAGCCGATATATACTCGATAGAAAAAAGTTTTTTGTATTAAAAAAAAAATTATATTTGAAACTGTATTATGAGTTAAATGTTATGTTTTGCTTATTTCGATTTCAACTTTTTATGGAAGTCTAAAAGTTGTAATGTGTTTGAGAAACACAACGAAAAAATTATGATTTCTTCCGTCTTACTTTTAAAAATACTTCAAAACATTCGTTTAAGAGGTGTGTTCTTAGAATTACGCGTTTAGTTTATTTTTTTAATTTGAGTTATCTAAAACCTTGCTATAAGATAGCGCCTAGGTTTTTATTTATAATTTTTATCGAAAATTTAAATGAATACTAAATATAAAGATTTAATAGAACAAACATTTGATTTCCCACAAAAGGAATTTAATAGAACAAATAGTGATTTATTTTTCCACAATATTGACTTAATTCAATTGGTTGAAGATTACGGCACACCCTTAAAATTTACCTATTTGCCAAAAATTTCTGAAAATATTACGCTTGCAAAAAAATGGTTCAATAGAGCGATTAAAAAACTAGGATACAAGGGTAATTACCATTATTCTTATTGTACCAAAAGTTCACATTTTAAGTATGTTTTAGAGGAAGCGTTAAAAAATGATATTCATATAGAGACTTCATCTGCATTTGATATTGATATTGTAAAATCATTAAAAAAAGAGGGAAAGTTAAATGAAGATGCCTATGTCTTATGCAATGGTTTTAAACGCGAACAATACATCACAAACATTATAGATTTAATAAATGGTGATCATAAAAACTGTATTGTAATTATTGATAATTATGAAGAACTTAATTTAATCTTAAAAAGTACCAAAAACAAATTTAAGGTTGGAATTAGAATTGCTTCGGAAGAGGAACCAAAATTTGAATTTTATACCTCTCGTCTTGGGATTGGTTATAAAAATATTGTTTCTTTTTATAACAGAGAAATTAAAAATAATAGTCAGGTTGAATTAAAAATGCTTCATTTCTTTATTAATACAGGCATTAAGGATAATGCCTATTATTGGAATGAGTTATTAAAATGCATCACTTTATACATAGAACTCAAAAAAATATGTCCAACCTTAGATAGTTTAAATATAGGTGGTGGGTTTCCAATCAAGAATTCCCTAGCTTTTGCATTTGACTATGAGTATATGATTGAAGAAATTATTCATCAAATACAAACAGCCTGTGATGAAGCTAAAGTTGAAGTCCCTGATATTTTTACAGAGTTTGGAAGCTTTACTGTAGGAGAGTCAGGCGGGGCTATCTATGAGGTTCTCTATCAAAAAAAACAAAATGATAGGGAACGATGGAATATAATTAATTCGTCATTTATAACTACTCTTCCTGATTCTTGGGCCATTAACAAGCGTTTTATAATGCTTCCAATAAACAAGTGGGATAAAGAATATGAAAGAGTCTTATTAGGAGGCTTAACCTGTGACAGTGATGATTATTACAACTCTGAACAACATATAAATGCCATTTATTTACCTATTTATGAGAAAGACAAGCCTCTTTATATTGGCTTTTTTAATACCGGTGCTTATCAAGAATCTATTGGAGGTTTTGGTGGATTACAGCACTGTTTAATTCCTCATCCAAAACACATATTAATTGATAAAAATAAAAAAGGAGAAATAACAACAAAAATCTTCAAAGATCAACAAAAAAGCAAAGAATTACTTTCAATTTTAGGATATGAAAAATAAGACAACATATGCAGGAATACCCTCAGAATATGCAAAATTAGAAACAGCTAACATTGTTTTAATTCCTGTTCCTTATGATGGAACTAGTACATGGCAAAAAGGTGCAGATAAGGGGCCTGAAGCTTTTCTAGAAGCCTCAGAAAATATGGAATTGTATGATATTGAAACAAATAACGAAGTATACAAAGAAGGAATTTATCTTTCTGATCCAATAAATAGAGAAAATTCTCCTGAAAAAATGGTAGAGGCAGTTCATTCTGAAGTAAAAAAATATATAAATAAAAATAAATTTGTTACTGTTTTTGGTGGAGAGCACTCTATTTCTATCGGAACTATTAGAGCTTTTAATGAATGTTTTGACAACCTAACTGTATTGCATTTAGATGCGCATGCAGATCTAAGAAAAGAGTATGAAGGATCTAAATTTAATCATGCCTGTGCTTTATATGAAGCCTCTCAAAACACAAATTTAGTACAGATTGGTATTCGTAGTATGGATATTTCTGAAAAAAATTCATTAAATAATGACAAAATATTTTTTGCTCATGATATGGCGCTTAACCAATATTGGATGGACGAAGTCACAGATAAATTAACTTATAATGTTTTTATTACACTTGATTTAGATGTTTTAGATCCTTCTATTATGCCAAGTACAGGAACTCCTGAACCAGGTGGTTTATTTTATTATGAAACTCTAGAATTTTTAAAAAAAGTGTTTTTAGAATTTAATGTTGTTGGGTTTGATATTGTTGAACTTTGTCCTGATTCAGATGAAAAGTCATCTGACTTTCTAGCCGCAAAGTTATATTACAAAATGTTAAGTTATAAATTTTTGCCTGAAATCGAAGAAGAAGAAGAAGATCAAAACTTTAACTCTCCTTTTAACAAACTTTCAAAATTTAAAGACTATGATTAATTTTAATAGACAGCCTATTTCAGAGTTTTTAGAAACCTATTTTTTACACTTTAACGCAGCCTCATTAGTAGATGCAGCAAAAGGGTATGAAACACAATTAGAACAAGGATCAAAAATGCTTGTATCATTAGCTGGTGCAATGAGTACTGCTGAAATAGGTACTATTTTTTCAGAAATAATAAGACAAGATAAAGTGCATATTATTTCGTGCACTGGCGCCAATTTAGAAGAAGATATCATGAATTTAGTTGCACACTCTCATTACAAGCGAATTCCTAATTATAGAGATTTAACTCCTCAAGATGAATGGGACTTGTTATTAAAAGGACTAAATAGAGTTACAGATACTTGTATTCCAGAAGAAGAAGCTTTTAGGCGTTTGCAAAAACATATTTTCAAAATTTGGAAAGATGCTGAAGAAAATCAAGAGCGCTTTTTTCCCCATGAATTTATGTATAAGTTGTTATTGTCAGGTGTTTTAGAAGAATTTTATGAAATTGATATTAAAAACTCTTGGGTATATGCCGCAGCTCTTAAAAACTTACCAATGGTTGTTCCTGGGTGGGAAGACTCAACAATGGGAAATATTTACGCATCCTATGTTTTAAAAGGTAAATTGAAGGCGTCTACTATGAAATCTGGTATAGAATATATGTCTTTTTTGGCAGATTGGTATACATTAAACTCTACCGACGGAATTGGCTTCTTTCAAATTGGAGGTGGTATTTCTGGAGATTTTCCAATCTGTGTTGTCCCCATGCTTTATCAAGATATGGAAAGAGAAGACACCCCTTTTTGGAGTTATTTTTGTCAAATCTCTGATTCTACAACCAGCTATGGCTCATACTCGGGTGCAGTTCCTAATGAAAAGATTACTTGGGGGAAATTAGATATTAATACTCCAAAATTTATTATAGAAAGTGATGCTACCATTGTTGTTCCATTAATTTTTGCATACTTATTAAACATGTAGTGATGAAAAGAGTTATTGTAGATTATTCTAAACTTACTATTAATATTCTAAATATATTAACAGAAAAATATCCTGATGGTTATGACCATACTGATATTATAAAATTTAAAAATTCAAAAGCAGAAACAATTAGTGCTGTTGAAGTAAGAACAGATGATACTATTTATTTAGTAAAAATTTGTAGTCAATTAGAAAAAACAATGGAAGATTATTTAGATGATGATACTTCTTTTAACTCAACAAATTCTGATTATTTTTAAACCTCAGAAGTAATGAAATATTTTAATTCTAACCAATCGCTGTATTCTAAGGGTATATTTATTGGATGTCTTGAAGGCTATGCAACATTTCAATTGGAAAACAATGAAATTATTTATTTTGAACAAATTAATAAAAAAATTGAGCATCATTATGATTTAAAAAGTAACCGTTATAAAAATAAATTTTTTGAAATTTATTATACTGAAATTTTTGACGATTTAGATGAAGAAGAATTCATCATTTTTAGATTAGATGACTTAAAACTATTATAATTATGTCTGCAAATTTTCACTTAGCACTTCCATTTAAAGATTTAGAAACAAAGAAATGATTTTAAACCTCTATCAGCAAATTTAATAATGGCTGTTGAAAAATTTGGAAATAACCAACAAGTATATAGTCAGTTCTACCCTATGGCAGATGGAAATAAAGGAGGTTTTAGGTTGAGTCTTGATGATAAGGTATTAAACCCCATATTGTGGAGTTGCTATGTTAACCTGCGGAGAAGTAACTAAAACAATTAAATAGCTTTTACATTTTAAGCATAAAAAAGAAAATCGAAATCAATATTGATTTCGATTTTCTTTTCATATCAAATCTTCCCACTACTTTCCTCCTAACATCAACAATTCATTACAAACCACTTCTGTAATGTATTTTTTTTCTCCTTCTTTACTTTCGTAAGAGCGTGAAGTTAATTTTCCTTCAATGGCAATTTCATTTCCTTTTGTCACATATTTTTCAATAATTTCAGCCGTTTTATTCCATGCCACAACATTGTGCCATTGAGTGTCTGTTACTTTCTCTCCCGCAGCATTTTTATAGCTTTCGTTTGTTGCAATAGAAAATTTTGCTAACTTTTTGCCACTCTCTAAAGTAATGATTTCTGGATCGTTTCCTAAATTTCCAATTAACTGTACTTTGTTTCTTAACGTATTCATAAGATAAGGTTTTGCGCACTTAGACGATGCTTAGTGCAGGTTTATAATGTATGTTTTGTTGATGTATTTCAACACTGCAAAGATGTAACAAGAACCAAATTAGAATCGGTTATAAAGCACTTACTTTCGGTTGTAAATATTTGTAGTCGTTTGTAAACGATTAATTCATATCTTTAGAAATGATTGTAATTATTATGATGACACATTATATAGAGACAAAAAATTTAATTTTAAGAGAGTTCAGAGATACTGATGCAGACGGAATCTTTAAGTTAGATTCAGATAGGGAAGTCCATAAATATTTAGGGAATAACCCAATTAAAACGCTAGAAGAAGCTGAAAAAATAATTTCTTTTTTTTACCTACAATATAAAGAAAGAGGGATTGGACGTTTAGCCTGTGTAGAAAAACCTTCTGGAAAATTTATTGGATGGGCAGGTTTAAAATTAAATTTAGGTGAAAAAGAAATGTTGAATGGATACACAAACTTTATAGATATTGGATATCGGTTTTTACCAAGTTTTTGGGGAAAGGGATATGCTACTGAAGCTTCATTAGCATCAATTGAGTATGGTTTTAAAAAAATGAAATATCATGTTATATATGGTGCTGCTGATGTAGATAATATCGGCTCAAATAAAGTACTAAATAAAATAGGTTTAGACTTTAAAAATGAATTTATGTTTAAAGATTCTACTTGTAACTGGTACGAATTAAAAAAAGAAAACTATGAATACTAGAGAATGCTTAGAATGCGGTGATCAGCTAAAAGGGCGAATTGATAAAAAATTCTGTTCAGATTATTGTAGAAACTCTTACAATAACAAGGTTAATAAAGACAGTAAAAATCTCATTAGAAACATGAACAATCGCTTGAGGAAAAATCACAAAATTCTTTCTGAATTAAATACTCATGGAAAAACTAAAATACCTAGAAATAAATTATATGACAAGGGATTTGACTTTCAATTGTTTACCTCTATCTATAAAACAAAAACAGGAAATACTTATTTTTATATATATGACCAAGGGTATTTAGCTTTAGAAAATGAACTATTTCTTTTAATTAAAAGAGAAATTTAGAAGCTCTATTTCCAATTATTCCCTTTTACTTTTATGGCAGCTTTTAAGATATCTTTTTGACTAATTTGGCCTATTAATTTTCCGTTTTCTACAATTGGAAATCGCCTTCTTTTAGAACTAATAAATTTAGTGGCAGCGTCAAAAATATTCATATTTTTATCTATTGTTTCCACATTTGAAGCCATATTCTTTTCAACTGTATTTTCTTTATCTATTGGCATATTATAATACTTGCTATCGGAAATATGCTTGATGCAGTCCCCTTCAGAAATAATTCCAATTAATTCATTTTTATCATTTACTACAGGTCCTCCCGAAATTTTATTTTTAATCAATAAATTTATAACATGTGCTATTGAATCACTTGGGTTAAAAGTGATCAGTTTTTTTGTCATATAGTCAGAAACTAAAATTTGAGATGTTTGTTTATATATCTCTTTGTCTCTTTTGCCTTGAAAGTTAATTATACCCATAATTATAATGTTTAACTTCCTTCTAAGTTAATAATTTTTTTATTGTTACACTTTATTATTCCCTTTTTTTAATCCCTAAGTGGCTTTGTTTGATAGAAAATATTGAAGAATTTAATAAAAAATTAAAAACTAATCCAAATAATAAAATCCTCAAGAATGATCATTCTTGAGGATTTTTATTATTCTATTTATGCAGTTTTAATCCATCATGGAAACACGTAATGTATTTACCATACCTCTTTTTTCTACAGGCATTGCGGTTAAGTTAATAATGATATCTCCTGTTGCTACATAGTTCTTTTCTTTTGCAATTCTGTTGATATCAATAACAGTGTCATCGGTACTTAAATTTTCATCATAAAAAAACGCTCTCACTCCCCAAAGTAAATTTAACTTCCCTAGAATTCTTTTTTGAGTTGTAAACGCTAAAATATGTGACTGCGGTCTCCAAGCAGATATTTGAAATGCAGTATACCCACTATTTGTTAAAGTACAAATAGCAGCTGAATTCGTGTCTTTAGACATTAATGCAGCATGATGACATAATGATTTTGTAATAAATCTATCTGTTCTAATATGAGGTGCTTGATGTGGTACTTTAATAAGAGGAGAATTTTCTACACTCATAATAATTTCACTCATCTTTTGAATCACTTTAACTGGATGTTTACCAACAGAAGTTTCTCCAGACAACATAACAGCGTCTGCCCCATCCATAATTGAGTTTGCAACATCATTTACCTCTGCTCTAGTAGGAACAGAATTAGTAATCATAGTCTCCATCATTTGAGTGGCAATAATTACAGGTATACGAGCCTGCTTAGCTCTCAAAACCAATTTTTTTTGTATTAATGGAACCTCTTGCATTGGTATTTCTACACCTAAATCTCCCCGAGCAACCATTAATCCGTCACAATATGGAATAAGAGAATCTATATTTTCTACAGCTTCTGGTTTTTCAATTTTAGCAATGACAGGAACTCTATATGTTGAATTTTGAGCAATTAAATCTCTAAGTATTCTTAAATCTTCTGGAGTTCTAACGAATGATAAGGCCAACCAATCTACATCTAAACTTAACGCAAAAATGGCATCTTTTTTATCCTTCTCTGTAAGTGCAGGTAAAGAAATATTTGTGTTTGGAAGGTTAACCCCTTTCTTTGAAGATAAAACACCACCAACTATAACCTTGGTAACAACTTTTAGTTTCTTATCCGTAGAAATAACCTCGAATAATAATTTCCCATCATCTACCAAGATTTGTTCTCCTGGTTTTACATCTCTAGGGAAATTTTGATAGGTCATAAATGCCTTCTCGTTATTTCCTACACATTCTTCTGTTGTAAAAATAAACTCATCTCCATCTTCTAAAATGACTCCGTCTTCCATCACTCCAACTCGTAGCTTTGGTCCTTGTAAGTCAGCTAGAATAGCAACATTATATTCGTTTTCTTGATTTATTTCACGAATTTGTTTTACTCGCTTTTTAACGTCTTCATAGTCTGCATGAGAAAAATTAATCCTAAAAACATTGACTCCTGAACTAGCAAGTTCAGTTAAAGTTTCTTTTGTATTTGTTGCTGGTCCGAGAGTAGCAACAATTTTTGTTTTCTTATTTATGATCATGTTTAAAAAATTAAAAATTGTTTAGATTTTAATAAATCTAATTCAACAGTGTATGAGGTAACAATTTGATTAATTTGATTAATCTTATTCACTGTTTGATATATTATTTCTTGAGAGGGTTCTCCTAGTATTTTTATAAAATAATCTACTTTTTTCTTTTCTGGAATTAAGTAGGTTTTTGTTTCTGTTGACAGCAAAATAGTATCTAGCTCATTTGTTTTTTCTTCAGTATAACTGTTAGATATTAAAAACCAATCATGGTCAAATTCTTCATTGGTGTAATTATAAACAGAGAATGAAGCTTTGCTGTCAGATCTTTCAAAATCTAAACTATAATCAGCTTTAGAAAAAAGAGTATCTAAATTATTATTTAAAAGATACGCTAGTTTAAAGTCTTCTAGAGAAGTATGGATACCTATTAAGGTGTAATTGTCATCTCCAAAATCTTCTATATCTAACGAATGAACCTGCATTAAAAAATGTTGTTACGATTGTACTAATAGAGCAAAATTACTGATTGTTTTTACAACGAACATAAAAAATAACGAAATCGTTATCGATTATGAATTTTCTATTTGTTTCTGGAAAGTAAAATAAACTCTTTTTGATGCTTGTTCCTCTGCTTTCTTTTTGGAGGTTGCTCTTCCTTTAGCAATTTGAATATCGTCTATTTTAATTTTGACGCTAAAGTGTTTCACAGGCTCGTTGCCAGTATCCTCATAGGTGTCAATGAAATATTTTTTCTTATTTTTCTGGCACCACTCAATAATGAGGCCTTTATAACTTGTTATTTTACCTTCTAGTTTTGGGATGTCTACGTAGGGTACAATTACCTTATCGTGAATAAATTTATTGCAATAATCATACCCTCTATCAAGATAGATTGCTCCTATTAAAGCCTCAAAAATATTACCATGGATATTATCTCCTATTTTATTGTTAGGAATATTACTTTTTACAAATGAAATTAGATTTAAATCCTTTCCTAGCTCATTTAAATGCTCTCTACTTACAATTTTAGACCTCATTTGAGTAAGATACCCCTCAGACTGATTTGGCGCCTTAATAAATAAATAAGAGGCTATCACAGATCCAAGCATAGCATCTCCAACAAACTCTAATCTTTCGTAATTAAATGGCTCTCCATTTTTGTCAACTTTTTTTAAAGAACGATGGGTAAATGCTTTTTGGTAAAACTCAAGTTGTGTTGGCGAAAAATTTAATAATCTCCGCATAGCATTATAAAACTCCCTATCATCTTGTGTTGATGATTGGTTGAATATTTTGCGGATAAGGTTCATGTATTATTAATCTATTTTTCTGAAAGCTACACAAGCATTATGACCCCCAAATCCAAACGTATTACTCATAGCTACTTTAATATCTCTTTTCTGAGCTTTATTAAGTGTTAAATTTAAATCTGAATTAATGTTTTCATCAGAATTACTATGATTAATTGTTGGAGGAACGATTCCGTGCTTCATAGCAAGTATGGAAGCGATAGACTCAATAGCTCCAGCTGCCCCTAAAAGATGGCCAGTCATAGATTTTGTAGAGTTAATATTAATGTTCTTAGCGTGTTCACCAAAAACATTAGAAATAGCTTTTAATTCTGCAACATCACCTAATGGAGTTGATGTTCCGTGAGTGTTGATATGATCTACATCTTCTGGCTGAATACCAGAATTTTCTAAACAATTTTTCATCACTGCGATAACGCCTATTCCTTCTGGATGTGGAGCTGTCATGTGATGGGCATCAGAAGACATTCCTCCGCCAATAACCTCAGCATAAATATGTGCACCTCTTGCCTTAGCGTGCTCGTATTCTTCAAGAACAATAGCGCCAGCACCCTCTCCAAGAACAAATCCATCTCTTTGAGCGTCAAACGGTCTTGAGGCTGTCTCTGGACTCTCATTTCTAGTAGATAAAGCGTGCATGGAGTTAAAACCTCCCATACCAGCTATTGTAACTGCTGCTTCACTACCTCCTGTGATGATAACATCACACTGCCCTAAACGAATATAGTTCAAAGCATCTATCATTGCATTAGCTGAAGATGCACAGGCTGATACAGTAGTATAATTTGGACCCATAAACCCATTTTTAATGGATATATTACCAGGCGCAATATCTGCAATCATTTTTGGAATAAAAAAAGGATTAAATCTTGGTGACCCGTCTCCTGCAGCATAATTTAATACTTCATTCTGAAACGTTTCTAAGCCTCCAATCCCCGCTCCCCAGATAACTCCAACTCGTAGTTTATTAATTTCGTCTAAATTTAACTCTGAATCTGCTATTGCCTCATCTGAAGCAACCATAGCATACTGAGTAAATCTATCCATTCTACGAGATTCTTTCCTGTGAATGAAATCATTCACATTAAAGTTTTTGATTTCACATGCAAAACGAGTCTTGAACTTGGTAGCATCAAAATGTGTGATAGGTGCTGCACCGCTAACTCCGTTAACTAGAGCAGTCCAATATTCTTCAATATTGTTACCAATAGGTGTTAATGCACCAAGTCCAGTTACTACAACTCGTTTTAATTGCATATAAATGTTACTTTTTAGCTTCTTCTATATAGCTTATTGCTTGACCTACAGTACCAATGTTCTCTGCTTGATCGTCTGGGATTTGAATATCAAATTCTTTTTCGAATTCCATAATCAACTCAACAGTATCTAAAGAATCTGCCCCTAAGTCATTAGTGAAACTAGCTTCTGTAGTTACTTCATTATCGTCAACTCCTAATTTGTCTACGATAATAGCTTTTACTCTTGATGCAATGTCTGACATAATTTATTTATTTTAAATTTTAAATCGAAGCAAAAATACAAATCTTATTAGTTTTAACGAATTTTTAGCAAAAAAATGAAGGGTATAGTACATTATTTTATTGATATATTAATAATGAGATTATAATATCAACTATTATGCTTTATTTTGTGATTGAATATCATTGTACATGAAGAGAGTTGTTATTTTTGCATCAGGATCTGGTTCTAACGCAGAAAACATTATTAATTATTTCGAAAATTCTGAAAAAATTAGTGTTGTAAAAGTATATTGCAATAAAAAAGAAGCTGGGGTTTATAATCGTTGCATCAAACTGAATAAAGATTGTGAATGGTTTTCTCGAGAAGATTTTTCTCAAAAAAACACTCTTCTTAATAAGTTAGTAAAAGAAACTGATTTTATAATTTTAGCTGGTTTTTTATGGAAAATTCCTGAACCAATAGTAAAAGCATTCCCAAATAAAATTATCAATATTCATCCTGCCCTGTTGCCTAAATATGGAGGGAAGGGGATGTATGGCATGCATGTTCATGAGGCTGTAAAAAACAACTGTGATAAAGAAACAGGTATTACAATTCATTTTGTTAATGAACGCTATGATGAAGGTGCTATTATTTTCCAAGCAAAAACAATATTAAAAACAACTGACTCTTCAAAAGATATAGCTCAAAAAATTCATGATTTAGAATATGAATACTTTCCAAAAACTATTGAAAAAACCATCTTAAAAAATGGGAGCTAAAAAATACTACGTCATATGGAAAGGAAAGAAAACTGGTGTATTCTCTTCATGGGACAAAGTTAAAAAACTGGTTCAAGGAGTTGAGGGAGCTAAATACAAATCTTTTGAAAGTAACGCTGAAGCCAACATAGCAATCAAAAAAAAATACTCAGATTATCAAGGCAATAAATATAAAAAAACAACCTTGTCTGATGCTGATAAAGCACGTTTTGGTGTGCCTATAAAAAATAGCTTAACTGTTGATGCTGCTTGTAGCGGAAACCCAGGAAAGATGGAATATCGTGGAGTTTTACTTCACAATAAACAAGAGGTTTTTAAGATGGGGCCTTTTAAAAATGGCACTAATAATATTGGGGAATTTCTTGCCTTGGTTCACGGAATCTCATTACTAAAAAAGAAAGGCTTACATAGTTTACCTATATATTCAGATTCTAAAATAGCAATGTCTTGGATTAAAAAGAAAACCTGTAGAACTACTATTACTTTTGACGCATCTAATAGCGACCTTTTAACACTAATTCATCGTGCTGAAAAGTGGTTGAAAGAAAATTCATTCAGTAATCCAATTTTAAAATGGGAAACCAAAGCCTGGGGAGAAATTCCTGCTGACTTTGGCAGAAAATAAAGACTCCTCCTCTAAAAAGAAAAACCCCCAACAATGTTGAAGGTTTTTAATTTATCTTTAATTGTTTACCCTTTGAAACTTGCAGATAAATATTCACGATTCATACGCGCAATATTTTCTAAAGAAATTCCTTTTGGGCACTCTACTTCACAGGCACCTGTATTCGTACAATTACCAAACCCTTCATCATCCATTTGCTGCACCATATTTAAAACTCGATCTGTAGCTTCAACTTGCCCCTGAGGCAGCAAAGCGTATTGTGAAACCTTTGCAGATACAAACAACATAGCACTAGAATTTTTACATGATGCTACACAAGCACCACATCCAATACAAGTTGCTGCATCCATGGCTTTGTCTGCCGCATGTTTAGATATTGGAATTGAATTTGCATCTTGTGTATTCCCTGAAGTATTTACAGAAATAAAACCACCTGCATGCTGTACTCTGTCAAAAGCACTTCTATCTACAACTAAGTCTTTAATTATAGGAAATGCTTTGGCTCTAAAAGGTTCTATATGAATAGTATCTCCGTCTTTAAACATTCTCATGTGTAGTTGGCAAGTAGTTACTCTTCTATCTGGACCATGAGCTTCACCATTAATATACAAAGAACACATTCCACAAATTCCTTCTCTACAATCATGATCAAAAGCAACAGGAGAATCTCCTTTCTCTATTAATTGATTGTTTAACACATCTAACATCTCCAAGAAAGACATGTCTGGAGACACGTCAGAAATCTGATAATCTACCATCTTTCCTTTGTCGTTTGCGTTTTTTTGACGCCAAATTTTTAACGTTAAGTTCATGTCTCCTAAATTATTTATATGATCTTTCTTTTACTTCAATATTCTCATAAACCAATGGTTCTTTATGCAATAATGCATCTTTTGGCTCTCCTTTATATTCCCATGCAGAAACAAATTGAAATTCTTTTCGTCTTTTTGCCTCTCCTTCTGGTGTTTGATGTTCTTCTCTAAAATGACCTCCTGCAGATTCTTCTCTTAGTAAGGCGTCTTTTGCAAATAATTCACCTAATTCTAAGAAGTCTGCTACACGCCCGGCTTTTGCTAATTGCTCATTAAACTCATCTGCTGTTCCTGGAACTAAAACATCTTTATAAAACTCTTTTCGTAAAGCAGAAATTTCCTCAATAGCTTCTTTTAATTCTTTTTCATTACGAGACATCCCACACTTATTCCACATAATTTTTCCAAGTCTTCTATGAAAAGAATCTACTGACTTAGTCCCTTTATTATTAATTAAGTGATTAATATTTTCTACAGCATTTTTCTCTGCTTCTTCAAACTCTGGTGAGTCGGTAGAAATAGCTCCTGTTCTAATATCTTTAGATAAATAGTCACCTATGGTATAAGGCAGTACAAAATAACCATCAGCTAATCCTTGCATTAATGCAGAAGCGCCCAGCCTATTTGATCCGTGATCAGAAAAATTTGCTTCTCCAATTGCGTACAATCCTGGAATGGTCGTTTGTAAATTGTAATCTACCCAGATACCACCCATGGTGTAATGTACAGCAGGAAAAATCATCATAGGTGTTTCGTATGGATTCTCATCTACAATTTTTTCATACATCTGAAATAAGTTTCCATACTTGGCTTTCACAACTTCTTTACCTAGTTCTTTCACCAGAGAATCATCATTTTCATTCAATCCTTTTACATGTGCCTTTTCTTTTCCATACCTAATAATAGCTGCTGTAAAGTCTAAATATACTGCTTCACCTGTAGCATTCACTCCAAAACCAGCATCGCAACGTTCTTTAGCCGCTCTTGAGGCAACATCACGAGGAACCAAATTACCAAAAGCAGGGTATCTTCTTTCTAAGTAATAATCTCTATCATCCTCGGCTAGTTGAGTTGGCTTTAGTTTGCCAGATCTAATAGCCTCAACATCTTTCTTATGTTTTGGCACCCATATTCTACCATCGTTTCTTAACGATTCTGACATCAATGTTAATTTAGATTGATGATCTCCTGAAACAGGAATACAAGTTGGGTGAATCTGTGTATAACAAGGATTTGCAAAGTACGCTCCTCTTTTGTGAGCTCTCCAAGCTGCTGTAACATTAGACCCCATAGCATTTGTAGATAAGAAAAATACATTTCCATACCCCCCTGTTCCTAAAACTACTGCATGTGCTGAATGTCTTTCTATTTCACCTGTTACTAAGTTACGCGCTATAATTCCTCTGGCTTTTCCATCTACAATCACAACATCAAGCATTTCGTGCCTGTTATACATTTTTATTTTTCCACGACCAATTTGACGATTCATGGCAGAATAAGCTCCTAACAATAATTGTTGCCCTGTTTGACCTTTGGCATAAAATGTTCTTGAAACCAATACACCTCCAAATGATCTATTGTCTAACAATCCTCCATAATCACGAGCAAAGGGAACTCCTTGTGCTACGCACTGATCTATAATATTTGCTGAAACCTCTGCTAAACGATATACGTTGGCTTCACGGGAACGATAATCTCCTCCTTTAACTGTATCATAAAACAATCTGTAGGTTGAGTCTCCATCTCCCTGGTAATTTTTTGCTGCATTTATTCCTCCTTGTGCTGCAATAGAATGGGCTCTCCTTGGAGAATCTTGAAAACAAAATGCTTTAACATTATATCCTAATTCAGCTAAAGTTGCTGCTGCAGAACCTCCAGCTAAGCCAGTTCCAACAACGATAACATCTATTAATCGTTTGTTTGCTGGATTAACTAAGTTAATGTCGTTTTTATGTTTTGTCCACTTGTCTGCAAGTGGCCCTTGAGGTATTTTTGAATCTAATGCCATCTTATAAAACCTGATTTAAATGATGAAACAATGCAATAAAAATAAAGCCTGCAGGAATCCCAATAGCGTATATTTTTGAAAAGTTTTTCAATCCTTTTGTGTATTTATTATTTGCACCTAAAGATTGAAATGCTGACTCAAAGCCATGTAACAAATGGAGTGCTAAAAACACAAATGCTAAACAGTATGCACCAACACGAAGTGGGCTATGAAATTTTTCAACTAACTCATGAAAATATCTAAACTCACCATTATGCATCCCACTCATGTCTCCTTGTATGTATTTTATATTAATTTCTGGAATCCAAAAATCTATAAAGTGAAGCACTACAAATGCTAGAATTGCAAATCCACTCCAAATCATATTTCTACTCATCCAGGAAGAATTTGCCCCTCCATTATTTACTGCATATTTAATTTGACGTGCTTTGGTGTTTTTTATTTCCAACACAAAACCCATTACAAAATGAAAAACAACACCAAAAATTAATACCGGCTGTAATGCATATTGTATTACCCAAAAGGTACCCATAAAGTGAGACACTTCATTAAAAGTGTCTGGACTAAATACAGAAAGAATATTAATAGCAAAGTGCTGTAGAAGAAAAATCATAAGAAAGAGTGCTGAAATTGCCATAGCAAACTTTCTACCTATTGAAGAACTTAAAATTCCACTCATTATATGGTTCATTTTATTATGAACGCAAAGGTACAACGCAATCGTTTTCTGACCAAACTACAAAAAGTATTTTAGCAGGTATTTAGAATGATTATAAGTAACCCTACATGAGTCTTGTTTGCTATCGTCTACTGAATTTCAAAAACTTCAGTAGACGATTCTATTTTAACAGTGTAGGCTCCTTTGGGTAGGAAATATGTACCATTTTTAGCAGCTTTTAATGACTGTTTTTTGAACTTTTTAAAATAGATTTTTCTTCCTTTTTCAGAAAAAGAAAGATCATAACTAACCTCATTAAAACCTTCATCTGAATCTTTAACTATGGAAGCTACTAGTAACTCATCTTTATAAATATTTATAGTTACTTTTCTTGAACTACTTAAATAATATGGAATTGAAATTTTTGGAATAAATGGCGTTGACCATCTCCCCCATGAATTCCCCCATGTTCTACTTTTTTTAATCGTTGAAATTGAAAAAATATGCGTTTCTTTTGCCATGACCTCTGAGGTCATTAATTGAAGTGGAGCAATAGACGCTTTGTATAAACTCCTTCCATGTGTTCCTAAAATTAAATGCTTAGCTGAAGGCTGAATAACTAAATCATGAATGGCTACACTAGGCAACCCTTTTTGAAAAGAAGACCAGTCTTTACCTTGATTAAAAGAAGCATAAGCTCCATTGTCTGTTCCAACGTATAATAAATTTGGATTTTCAGAATCTTCACGAATTACGTTTACAGGTGATGTTGGAATATTGTTAGAAATGTTCTCCCAAGTTTTCCCATAATCATCAGACATATATACATACACTGTAAAATCATCAGATCTATACCCATTTAAGGTCACATATACTCGTTCTTTTTTATGCTGTGAAGCAATAACTCTACTTACCCACAAGCCTTTTGGAAAAGAGTTTGAAATACGCTCCCAAGATCCACCACCGTTTTTAGACATGTGAACATAGCCATCATCAGAACCTGTATATAATAACCCAAATTGAAATGGAGATTCAGATATGGTAGTTAATGTTCCATAAGCAACATTCCCTTTTTTCCCTCCAGTTGTTAAATCTACAGAAACAGTCTCCCAAGTATCCCCTTTATCTAAACTTCTGTGTAATTTATTACTTCCCAGATATAAAATATCTTGATTATGCTTTGACAAAAGAATTGGTGTCTGCCAATTAAATCTGTAAGGTGCTTCCCCTAAGACATGTTTCGGTTGAATATAGGTTCTTTCTCGTTGGTCTCTATCCAATCTAAAATAGTTTCCAAATTGAGAACCCGTATAAACTATCGATGGGTTTCTGTCGTCTACTTGAACTTGCATCCCGTCACCTCCCATAATCGATGTATATGGATTATGACCTGTTTGGAGCCATCTGTTATTCATTTTAGCATTGTGAGATGCTGTCCAGACGCCATTGTCTTGCAAGCCCCCGTATACATTATATGGTTTTTGATTATCTGCATGGATAGCATAAAATTGTCCAACAGATGGAGAGTTTAATTTAATCCAATGTGCTCCATCATCATAAGAAATATTTAATCCTCCATCGTTACCTTCTACTAGATGGCCTTTTCTTTTTGGGTTTACCCAGAGTGCTTGGTGATCTGAATGAACATTTTCTTTACCAATAGAAGTAAATGTTTTTCCTCCATCTTTAGATCTTAAAATTGGAACTCCTAAAACATAAATGGTATTTTTATCTTGAGGATCTACGCGGATTTCCCCAAAATAATACCCATAAGAATAATATAACCCATCAATATGGTTTTTATGTGTTTTTCTCCATTTCTTACCTCCGTTTGTTGTTATAAAAACCTCAGCCCCTTCAACTGGAGTGTCAAATAACATAGAATTAGCATCTTCCAAATACTTCACCAAGTCAATTGGTTTAACAGTTCCTTGAGAAACCATCTTTTTAACAGTCTTTGATGTATATTTTCTTTGAAAACGATTTGTTCTTAGGTAATTATCTAAGTTTTTATCTGTTAATGCTAAGAATTCTTCTATAGACATCTTCTTAAAATCTTCTTTTGTTAACCCATTCGAAGATTTTTTTTCCTTCTTTTCAGACTTTCTTCTAAACTGACTGTCATGAATAGCATATACGGTGTTTTCATCATAAACGCTTAATCCAATTCTTCCAACACCAGCTCCATTTCTAAATCCATTGTTGATAGAAATATTTTCCCAAGTATCTCCTGCATCTGTACTTTTATAAATAGCAGAATGATTACCATCTCCATCAAAATTCCAAGCTTTTCTTTCTCTTTCCCATGAAGCTGCATACAATACATTGGGGTTTTCTGGCGCAGCTACCACATCTATAATTCCAGTATCATTATTTATAAATAATGTTTTTTTCCATGTTTTTCCACCATCTAATGTTTTAAAAACACCTCGTTCTTCATTGGGTGAATACAAATGTCCAATAACGCCAACCACCACTTCTTCCGGATTGTTTGAATTAATAACAATTCTACTCACATGATGAGAATCTGATAACCCAACGTGCTCCCAAGTTTTTCCTTGGTTGTCAGATTTTAATATCCCTATTCCTGCATATGAAGATCTTGAAGAATTTTTTTCACCTGTTCCAACCCAGATAGTACCGTTGTTCCAGTCTACAGCGATGTCTCCAACATTTTGGGTAGGACTATTGTCTAAAAGAGGGGTAAAAGAAGTTCCATTGTTTTTCGTGTACCACAAGCCACCTGATGCATATCCCACATAAAACTCTGTTGGATCATTAGGGTTTACATCAATATCTGCAACTCGACCACTCATAATTGTTGGCCCGATATTACTAAAAGAAATGTTTTTAATAATCGATGTGTTTTCAAGAGTCTGCTTTTCTTGAAGAGATTTTTTTACAACTTGCGAATCTGAAGCAGATTGTTGAGCTGAAGCACATATGGTAACTAATAGAAAAAAAACTCTAATAATAGATTTCATAATACATGGGTTTTTAATTATAAAGAATAGACTTTTTCAAAAATAACGAATAATTTAATGTTTGTCTTTTAAGAACACATAAAATATTCTACCTAATGACAGAAAGAGTTAAAATTATGCTTACAATTAATCGGTGTACATTTGCATCAATGTACAGAAAAAACAATTATGTTTTTTCTTAAAATTTATCGATGTCGTTTAAAGATTTAGGATTGAAAGATGCTCTTTTACGAGCTGTTAGAGAAAAAGGATATACAACCCCTTCACCCATACAAGAAAAAGCAATTCCTCACATATTGGCAGGGAAAGATGTACTTGCTTCTGCCCAAACAGGAACTGGGAAAACAGCTGGCTTTACACTGCCAGTAATACAATACTTGTCAGAGACAAAACATCCAAAATATAGACCAATTAGAGCATTAGTTTTAACCCCAACAAGAGAATTAGCTGCTCAGGTGTATGATAATGTTAAAGAATATAGTTCCTTTTTAAATATAAGATCTGCTGTAGTTTTTGGCGGGGTAAAAGCAGCTTCTCAAATAGCAACATTAAAACGAGGTGTTGATATTTTGGTAGCAACACCCGGAAGGCTATTAGATTTACACAATCAAAAAGTCGTTTCTTTTAAACGCATAGACGTCTTCATTTTAGATGAAGCAGATAGAATGTTAGACATGGGTTTTGTGAGAGATATTAACAAGATTATTAGTTACATGCCTACAAAAAGGCAAAATCTACTATTCTCAGCTACCTTTTCTAAGGAAATTAAGCAGCTTGCTCATACCATATTGAAAAACCCTGTAATGGTTGAAGCTGAGCCTGAAAACTCAACTGCCGAAATGGTAAATCAGAAAGTGTATCGGGTTAATAAAAAAGAGAAAACAACTATTATTACCAATCTTATAAAAAAAGGAAACTGGAATCAGGTGTTGGTTTTTATGAGAACCAAACACGGGGCAAATAAATTAACAAAAAAATTACTCCAATCAGGAATTTCTGCCGCAGCAATTCATGGAAATAAAAGCCAGGGAGCTAGAACAAAGGCCTTGTCAAATTTTAAATCTAATGATATTAGAATTCTTGTTGCTACTGATATTGCAGCACGTGGGCTAGACATCCCTTTATTGCCTCATGTTGTCAATTATGAATTGCCAAATGTACCCGAAGATTATGTTCACAGAATTGGTAGAACCGGAAGAGCTGGTGCTAGTGGCGAAGCTATTTCATTAGTTTGTAGTGAAGAAACAGAATACCTTAAAGAAATTGAAAAGTTACTAAGAACTAAATTAACAGACGAGATTATTGAAGGATTTGAGCCAACAGACAACACCCCTCCAAAAAGAGCCGCCTCTCAAAGTAAAACTGCTTTCAAAAAATCATCTTCTAAAAAACCTCATCGTAAAAAGCATTTTCAAAGAGGGTCAAAATCTGTAAACTCTGATAATAGAAATCATAGAGGATCAAAAAATAGACGTAGATAAAAAAACTTTATTTTAGCTACATTTGTGAATCAAATTAGCATACAATGAAATACCACCCAATAGATTCTAGCCTTTTCATCAGTAATAGAAGAAACTTTTCGGCTAAAATGAAACCCAATAGTCTTGCTGTTTTCAACTCTAATGATATTTATCCAATTAGTGCAGATAGTACAATGCCTTTTGATCAGCACCGAGATATTTTTTACTTAAGCGGAGTAGATCAAGAAGAAAGTGTATTGGTTTTATTTCCAGATTGCCCGAAAGAAAAACACCGTGAAATTCTATTTTTAAAAGAAACAAGTGAGCATATTGCGGTTTGGGAAGGTGAAAAACTAACTAAAGAAGCTGCATTTAAAACATCAGGAGTTCGAACTGTTTATTGGTTACATGATCTAGAAAAAATACTTTTTGAACTCTCTACTCAATGCGATACTTTTTATATAAATACCAATGAGCACTACAGAGCCAATGTAGAAACAGAAACAAGAGAAGACCGTTTTACAAAATGGTTGTTAGCTAAATATCCTGCGCATTCTGTGGCAAAAAGCAATCCTATTTTACAAGAATTACGAGCTATAAAAGACCCTATTGAATTAGATTTAATGCAGCAGGCTTGTGATATTACTGAAAAAGGATTTCGCAGAATTTTAAATTTTATAAAACCAAATGTATGGGAATACGAAATTGAAGCAGAATTGGTACATGAATTTATTAAAAACCGATCTGAAGGATTTGCCTATACTCCAATTATTGCTTCTGGTAATAACGCCAATGTATTACATTATATAGAAAACAACCAACAATGTAAAGCTGGTGATTTAATACTATTAGATGTTGCTGCAGAATACGCAAACTATAAAAGTGATTTAACAAGAACCGTCCCTGTTTCTGGAAAATTTACAGACAGACAAAAAGCAGTTTATAATGCAGTAAATACCGTTAAAAAAGAAGCTACTAAGCTATTGGTTCCCGGAACTTATTGGGAGCAATATCACGTAGAGGTTGGAAAACTGATGACTTCAGAGTTATTAGGATTGGGTTTGTTAGATAAAGCTGATGTTCAAAATGAAGATAAAAATTGGCCCGCTTATAAAAAATATTTTATGCATGGTACGTCTCACCATATAGGATTAGACACACATGATTATGGCTTATTACATTTGCCAATAGTGGAAAATATGGTTTTTACTGTAGAGCCGGGTATTTATATTCCTAAAGAAGGTTTTGGAGTTCGTCTAGAAGATGATGTAGTAGTACAAAAATCTGGAGCACCCTTAAACTTGATGGGTAATATTCCAATTGAAGCAGATGAAATTGAGGCGTTAATGAACCAACCCTAATTTCTAGCTTTTAAGTAGGTAAACTATTTAAAAATCCTATTGTTTTTGTGTTAAAATCGTCTGGTTGTTCAACGTTCACAACATGTCCACAATTTTTTACCACGTATAGGGAAGACTCTATGTGCTCGTTAACAACTCTTTTTATGGAGGGTAAAAACAAATAATCTTGCTCTCCCATCACATATAATGTAGGAATTTTTATGTCTTTTGCCCTAAAGAAACGTAATAAAGGATTAATTTCTGCGGTGAGCTTAAACCATCTAATGAATTCTTTTTGATATAATTTCTTTGCTTCATTAACAAAAAGGATTCTAGACTCTTTATGGTTTTTCTTTGGCATGATAATGAAAGCGAACAATTTATATAACATCATGTAAGGAACTACAGACTTAAACAAGTTTCCAACACGCATTAAAACTTGAGAACGAAAATTTAATTTTAAAATGGCACCTCCAAGAACCATACTTTCTACTAAATCTGGTCTCTTTTCTGCTAAATTTCTAATAAGAATTGTCCCTAAAGAGATCCCTATAAAATGAGATTTTTTAATCTTTAAATGTGCTAATACCTCAAGGATATCTTGAGTTATTGCATTGAAAGTATACTCATTGTTAAAGGTGTCTTTAATGGTTGGCTTGCTGTTCCCATGGCCTCTTAAATCCAAAACTAAAACATTAAATTCCTTTTTAAATGCTCTTATTTGCCTATACCAAATAGAACTACTCCCTCCTGCACCATGAACAAAGCTTACCCACTTTGAGGTGTTTTCATTTAAATAAGTATAGTGATTTAGCATAGTGTATAATACAAATATACTTTTATTTTCTAGTATAAAAAGGCTTATGAATGACTCGTTTTAATTCTTTGACTGTAAACATTTAACAAAGTGAAAACAATAAATGCTGGGGGAACCCATCCTAAACTTTGGGATGAAAACGGAATCCATTGTGTAATGGAATCTAATTGATTTCCTAAGTTTAGTGATCCTAAAAAATCTGGAATACTAAACACGAATGTTGTTATTACTACTCCTTTGAACACAAGAGGAGAAGCTAGTCGCTTTGGAACTACATTTAGTAAAATCAACACAATGGTTATTGGATAAATAAACATTAATGCCGGAATGGCTGCTTTGATAATGAAACTAACTTCAAAATGACCAATAAGAATGCCTAATACACAACTTATAAAAGCAGTTATGACATATGCTTTTTGTGAGTTTTTAAACATTTCTTTCACATAATCTGAAGTTCCTGTAACAATACCAACTGCTGTTGTAAAGCATGCTAAAGCAACTAAAATACTTAAAAAAGAGGTTCCAACAGACCCAAGTGTTTGCGAGCTTAAACTTGTTAAGACTTCTGTTCTTGAGGCTCCCTTAACAAATGATGTGCTTAATGCTGCACCTCCATAAATTAATCCTCCATAAATCAATAACAATCCCAGTCCGGCTATTAAACCAGCCCTTGTAATTAGACTTTTAGTGTCATCATAGGTTCTTTTACCTTGAATATTTAGCGAAACTATAAGTACCGCCCCAACAACAACTCCCCCAATAGCATCGAAAGTTTGATATCCTTCTAAAACTCCTACGGCAAAAGGGAAATCATAGCCACTAAGAATCATGTCTTCAGAAAAACCAAAAGATACCATCACAATAATAAGTAGAATAATAACAATAACTGGTGTTAAAAACTTTCCGATGAGGCTAATAATCTTAGATCTATTGATAGCAAAAATAAAAATCAATAGAAAATAAACACTACTTGTAAGCAAGGGGCTAGAGCCAAAAAAAGGTTGAATAGCCATCTCATGAGCAACAGAAGCTGTTCTAGGGGCGGGAAGTGTAACAGCAATTAAATACATTAAAATACAATACAAAGAACTAAACCAAGGAGCAACTTTACTTGCTAGATCATACATGGTTCCTTGTACTTTTGCATGAGCTAATATTCCTAAAATAGGAATAAAAACAGCTGTTATTGTAAACCCTAAAAAAACCAACCCCCATTTTTCTCCTGAATTAGCCCCTAAAAAAGGAGGAAGAATAAGATTTCCTGCTCCAAAAAAAAGAGCAAAAAGAGCAAAACCGGTAATCCAAACTTCTCTTTTTTTTGTCATTATTGTTGTTTTTTTGTCAAAAAAGGGTAAAAATCATCAAAAAAAGATGAAAAAAGGTGAAAATCAAACAAAACAAGCTTTTTGAGAAAATTGATCAAAATCATCTTCTTAAAAGAACTTTTGCTACCCAAAAATACATCTAAATATTGCACCGTTGTTCTGTATATATTCTTAAAAATAAGACAAATTTCAGTTTTAATTCGTGCTTATCAATAAATCTTACAAAAAGTGATGAAAATATGAAATAAATTCTATGAAAGTAGGAAAGATATATATTTTTGTAATATGGAAAAATCGCTGTTATTTAAAAATACTAAAATTTCATATACAGATTCTGGAAAAGGAGCCGTAGTGGTATTATTACATGGTTTTTTAGAAAACAAGCTCATGTGGGAAAAAATTATTCCTGTAATTTCAAGAAACAAAAGAGTAGTAGCAATAGATTTATTGGGTCATGGGGGAACAGAATGCCTTGGTTATATTCACACTATGGAGTTAATGGCTGAAGCAGTTGCAGCAGTTTTAAAATCGTTGCGAATTCGAAAAATTACACTTATTGGTCATTCTATGGGTGGTTATGTTTCATTGGCGTTATCAGAAAAAAAACCTGAAATGATTAGAGGGTTGTGTTTGTTAAATTCTACTGCAAATTCAGATAATCAGCAACGAAAAAAACTACGTGAAAGAGCTAATAAAATGGCCCAAACTAATTTATCTAATATTGTAACAATGTCTTTTATTAATTTGTTTAGTGAGAAGAGTAAAGAGATCTTTAATTCTGAGATACAGCTTGCTTTGTCCGAAGCTTTACAAACATCTTTACAAGGATATAGTGCTTGTCAAGAAGGAATGAAAATACGGCAAAACAGGTTGAATGTTTTAAAAAATAATCATTTTAAAAAATTGTTTATTCTCGGAGAAAAAGATCCTATATTACCTGTAGAGAAAGGGATTAAAGAAGCCGAAGAAACACAGGCTGAAACTGTTATTTTGTCTGGGGGTCATATGAGTCATATTGAAAACTCAGACAAATTAATTAGGGTATTGAATACATTTATTTTAGGATCCCTTTCTTACTAAGTTTACACTTATTTATTTTCAAGAGCGTTCCATCCCTGAGCTTTCAACTCCAACTCTTGACCAGCTCTAGTTACTAAATTTAACCCCGCTGCCTTATCGTTAATATGACCAATAATAGACAAGTGAGGGTTTCCTTTTATCTTTTCAAAATCTGAAATTGAAACTGTGAATAATAGCTCATAATCTTCTCCTCCACTTAAGGCTACCATAGTGCTATCAATATCAAACTCTTCACATGTTGAAATTACCTGAGGATCTAAAGGAATTTTATCTTCATAAATTTTACATCCTACATTACTTTGTGAACAAATATGCATGATTTCAGAGGAAAGTCCATCTGAAATATCAATCATGGCTGTTGGCTTAACATCCATATCTTTCAGAAGAGAGGAAATATCTTTTCTGGCCTCTGGTTTTAATTGACGTTCAATTAAATACGTATAATTATCTAAATCTGGTTGATTATTAGGGTTTACCTTAAACACTTGTTTTTCTCTCTCTAAAACTTGCAACCCAAGATAAGCGGCACCTAAATCACCAGTAACTACAATTAAATCTGTTTCTTTTGCTCCATTTCTGTAAACAACCTCTTCTTTATTTGCTTTACCAATGGCTGTGATAGATATGAGCATCCCTTTTGTAGATGAAGTGGTATCTCCTCCTATTAAATCAATATGATATGTTTCACATGCCAATTGAATTCCAGCATATAATTCTTCAATTGCTTCCAGTGGAAAGCGATTGGAAACTGCAATTGAAACCGTAATTTGCTCTGCTTGTGCATTCATTGCATAGACATCAGAAAGGTTTACTATCACAGATTTATATCCCAAGTGTTTTAGAGGAACATAACTCAAATCAAAATGAACTCCTTCGATCAATAAATCAGTAGTAATTAGTGTCTGTTTATCTGTCTTTTCCAGAACAGCTGCATCATCTCCAACTGCTTTCACTGTTGATGTATTAGAGATCTTGAAATGTTTTGTAATATGATTAATTAAGCCAAATTCTCCTAATTGCTCCAATGACGTTCTTGATTGATTTTTATCTTCTAACATGTTGCAAAGATATACACATCTAAAAAATAATCGCCACATCTTAGCTGCTATTCTCTCTATGCTTCTATTTATTCTTTAAATCAGTTATATTTGTTTATTGTAATCTTAATGGATTATAATATAAAACTACAAATAATATTAAACTCTTCTCCTGATGAAAAAATTTATTATACTAACGGGCTTTTTACTGTTAATCTACTCCTGTAGCAGATCCATTTCCCTTCAATACACACCTCCAGAAATAGTGTCAGGAAACACTGGGATTGATTTAATTGAAAACAGTGGTGCTGGACAAACTGTTTATATAATAGAGGCTACAGCAAATGTTGAAATCGCTAGTTATTTTATTGGTGGAGACGATGCTGATTTATTAACGCTAAATAACAATACCGTTAGCTTAGATGCTAATCCTGATTTTGAAGTAAAATCTAGTTATAGTTTTGAAGTTACTGTTAGTGATGCGGAAGGGGATATAAGTGAAATTCAAGGAGTATCTTTTTCAATCATTGATGTAGACGAAACCCCTCAATTTGTTCTTAATTTTTGTGAAAATGGATTCGCAGGAGAGTATCCTTGTAACAATTATGATTTAATTGCTCATATAGACTTAACAACTCTTGGTGGTGGTTCAGGAAATGATTGTTGGGGATGGACAGACCCAGCCTCAGGGAAAGAATATGCTCTAATGGGTCTTAATACTGGAACCTCTTTTATTGATATTTCTGACCTAGAATTCCCAAGAATTATTGGGTTTTTACCAACACATACAACAAATAGTACTTGGAGGGATATCAAAACTTATGGGAACTATGCTTTTATTGTGAGCGAGGCACCTGGCCATGGAATGCAGGTTTTTGATCTTACAAAATTAGGGACTGTCTCTGCGAACCAAGCTCCCGAAACTTTTACATCAGATGCACATTATGATGGTTTTGGAGATGCACATAACATCGTTATCAATGATGCTCAAGGATATGCCTATGCTGTTGGTACAAGTACTTATAGCGGTGGACCACATTTTATAGATATCTCTAATCCGTTAAACCCAGTAGCTGCCGGTGGGTATGGTGAAGACGCTTATTCTCACGATGCACAAGTTGTAACATACAATGGACCTGATACTGATTATACAGGGAGAGAAATTTTAATAGGCAGCAATCAAAATGAAGTTGTTATTGTTGATGTAACTGATAAAATGAACCCTACGCAAATTGCTAAAACCGGCTACCCTAATATCGGATATACTCACCAGGGGTGGTTTACAGAAGATCAAAACTATTTTATTCTTGGTGATGAATTAGATGAACGCAACTTTGGGGGAAATACAAGAAATATTGTTTTTGATTTTACTGATTTAGATAATCCGTCTGTTCATATGAATTATTACGGCCCCACTACTGCTATAGACCATAATGGCTATGTAAAAGGAAATGACTATTACCTTGCCAATTACTCTGCTGGAATTAGAGTAATTGACATTACAGCTATTAGCACTGAAACTATGACAGAAATTGGATATTTTGATACCTTTCCTTCAAATGATAATGCTTCATTTAATGGAGTTTGGAATGTGTACCCTTATTTTGAGAGTGGTAATATTATTATAAGTGATATCAATACTGGATTTTATATTGTGAGAAAAAGTGAGTAGATATATGAAAAAACACTTGCTTTTTCTACTTATTATAATGTTTTATGGATGTACTGAATCAAATTTAGCATTTCATCCAAGATTGAACCCCTCTAACGGAACTCTTGAGTTAGTTCAAGCTTTCGGTGGGTCAAAAAATGATGTTGCAAAATCTGTTGTTTCAACAGCTGATGGAGGATTTGCGGTTCTAGGCTACACACAAAGTTTAGATGGCGATATCACAGACAAGGCAACTGAGGATTATGATTTTTGGATGCTCAAATTTAATTCTGAGGCTCAGTTAGAGTGGAATAAAACCTATGGCGGATCTGGAGATGATAGAGGAAGTAGTCTCATTGAAACCTCAGATGGTGGATATGCGCTACTTGGATACTCAGATAGCTCGGACGGTGATGTTTCATTCAATAATGGCAATAGAGACTTTTGGCTAGTAAAAATTAACGCTTCTGGGGTATTGTCATGGGAAAAATCTTTTGGTTATGAAGGAGTGGATGAAGGCGTATCTATTATAGAAACATCTGACAATCATTTAATGCTATCAGGTGTTTTAGATGTTACTGCGTCTGGAGGAGAAGGAAACCAAGGTAGATTTTCTACAAAGCATGCAGGGGGAGATTATTGGTCTATTAAAATAACACCAACAGGAGATATTGTTTGGTCACGTTTTTATGGTGGATCATTCACTGACAGTCCAACGGGAATTTCTGAAACTCTTATTGGTGGTTTCATCAATGTTGGTGGATCAGATAGTAATGATGTGGATATTTCAAATAACAAAGGGTCTTATGATTTTTGGATTGTTAAGTCTGACATAAATGGAGATATTGTTTGGGAAAAATCATTTGGTGGTTTTGAAATAGATGAGGCAAGAGATGTCATTTCTGATGGAACTGGAAATCATATTATTGTGGGAGATACTCGTAGTAATGACCAAGATGTAGCTTTTAATAACGGTGCTGCAGATCTTTGGGCCATTAAGGTTTCTAATAGTGGAGAGCTTTTATGGAACACTTCTATTGGAGGATCTAATTTTGATGTTGCAAGGTCTATAAGCACAACTTTTAACAATGAATTTATAATTGCGGGAAGTTCTAGAAGTTCTAATGGAGATGTTTCAAAAAACCAAGGGCAAAATGATGCTTGGGTTCTAAGACTTGATAACTCTGGACAATTATTATGGGAAACAACAATTGGTGGCTCTGAAATAGATTTCTCATACGATGCTGTTCAAATTAATAATGGAACTATTGTTGCAGTGGGTGAAACGAATAGCTCAAATGGAGATATTATAGATAATAAAGGGTTTACTGACCTATTAATTGTACAAATAAATTAAATATAGTCATGAAAAAAATTATAATTATCTGCCTTTTTTTTGCTTTAAACAGCTGTAGTCAAGACAGAGATATTAGTCTGTCTCCGGTTGCAATCACCTTAAATTTTGCACATTCTTGGGGTGAAGATGACATATCAAGCTCGGACTTTGATGAGCTAAAATTTACAAATGAAAATGAACAGACTCTAAGTATAAATAGACTTAGGTATGTAATTTCAGAAATAACACTAATTCATGAGAGTGGTGAACCAACTGTACTTAATGAGTATAACTTAGTTGATTTAACCAATGAAGCTGGCTTATCTTTTACAACCTCTGAATCTATTTTACCAGGAGATTATGTGTCTGCGTCTTTTAGATTTGGGTTTAGTAATAATTTAAATATTGACGGAGCATATCCTGACCTAAACACAGCTCTTTTTAATGTTCCTGGGCTATTAGGTGGTGGATATCATTTTATGCAACTAGATGGAATGTATATAGATAATAATAATCAAGAAGCCGCTTATAATTACCATGTTATTAATGCTTTTGATGGATCTAACCCTAATGACACTGTGGAGACCTCTTTTTCTGTAAATATTGGAGGATTAACTATTGGTAGCAACACAAACATCAATGTAAAAATGGATGTTTCTGAATGGTTCAAAAACCCAAATATGTGGGATTTAAACGAATTCGATACAAATTTAATGGGAAATTATGATGTACAACTATTAATGAATCAAAACGGTTCATCTGTATTTGATTTAGTTTCCATTACTCAATAAAAATGAAAAAATATTTTCTGCTTCTACTTTTGTTTTCAATCTTATTTGTTTCATGTTCAAATAAAGACAATACTATAGATGAAGAATATATCCCTATACCCTATTCGCTTAAGGTTCCTGAACTTTTTCAACAAAAATTAATAGCCCCTTTGATACCAATAAATAATCCTTTAACTGAGGAGGGTATTGCCTTGGGGAAAAAGTTGTTTTTTGATGAAAGACTTTCAAAAGACAACACGCAATCTTGTGCTTCATGCCATAATCCTAGAAATTCATTTACGGACAGTTTAAGATTTAGTCTAGGTGTTGATGGGGTTTCGGGAACACGAAACTCGATGCCTTTATTTAATCTGGCGTGGAATTTTAATGACAAATTTGCTTGGGACGGGAAAGAATTGAGCTTAGAAAGGCAAGCTTTAGAACCTGTTAAAAACCCTATTGAAATGCATAGTTCATGGTCTAATGTAGCCTCAAGGTTGCAACAAGATCAAGAATACCCTTTGATGTTTTTAAATGCTTTTGGAACCGAAAGAATCGATTCTACTTTGGTTACCAAAGCTATTGCTCAATTTGAAAGGACACTTATTTCTGGGAATACTAAATTTGATCAATATCTTCTTGGAAATACTTCGCTAAATCAACAAGAACTTAATGGTTTTACTATTTTTATGAGTGAAG
>Ga0209630_10000666_pt1 | contig 39191 bp, 39 predicted proteins | sample COG_01_FD_184745 | JGI IMG/M metagenome (GOLD analysis project Ga0209630, IMG submission 184745) | Pelagic Microbial community sample from North Sea - COGITO 998_met_01 (SPAdes) (version 2) | ecosystem: Environmental > Aquatic > Marine > Neritic zone/Coastal water | place: Helgoland, sampling...
TGCAAATGTCTGTAGACGATCTGTTTTTGGGTAACTGTCCATATATGAAAACCCACTATTAGTCCCTGTGTCCCACCTACGCATAGCTGTCCAGTGTCCGGGCAAATGGATAACAAAGCCCAATAGTCCTTCAAATTCTAGGAATTGTAGCATTTTGTGATTATCTTTCACATCTCCTGCATCGAACTGTCCGGTTAGCGATAGTTTGTCATTTCTACCCCACTGGACTCCCAGATAATGCATAATGACTTCTGAATTCCAATCCTCTGTTTTTTCGTCCTTACATACACCTTGCAAGTCTTTGGCGGTGTAGGCAGTGCCCAAAAGGTTATTTATTGCATGCATACCGCATGTGAGTCCACTTTGACGTTTTACAGAAGTTGGTTTCATCGTAGATGCTCGTTTCATAATAGCGAGGATATTTCGGCTGTCGTGGATAATCTCTACCCCCACTCTTACTACATCGTTGAACTTACCAGAATCGATTATTCTAGTACCTTGATAGTGGTTCCCATTTGTTATATCTCCTTCATTAAAGGTAAGAACAACTGGGTCGCCTAGTGGTCTGTCGGATAGTAAATCTTGTGGAAATTCACGCATCGCAATTCCCCACTCGGGATTCGTTTTATTATTTACTAGATAAATTTGCCGATGCAAATATACCATGGCAGCCATCACAACAGCAGAATCAGCCCAGGCATTGGGTTGAGCCATTAAATTTAAATACGCATCTAACGTTTCTGCTCTAGTCGTACCGCTCCCTGAAATCTTTACTGTGTATGGCTCATCTATTAGATTTTTTATCTGAAACTCTGGGTTAACTGGGTCAAGTGTCACATCTAATATTTCGCCTAATTTAATTACAATATTAGCTCGTAAATCCTGTATTGTCTCGTCTAAACGTGCTGTTTGTTTTAAAGCATGGAAAAAACAATTTCCATCGGGGTCTGCTGGAACTGATTCTAATCCTAATTGTTCTAAATAAATATCCATGTTGCTTTTTCGCCTTCTTGATTTTTTCTTGGACATTTTATTAGACGTGGGAGGGCTACTTATATGCGCTTTGCTTTTCTTCTTTGCCTTCTTAAAAACTTGCTCTTCGCCGTAACCGCGATCGGGCTTCCAGGTCTTAAGTATCTTGGCAGCTTCTTCGTGAAATTTTTTGTACCCTTCTTCAGTTGTGGGCTCAGCCATTGTGATATCTGTTTTGTCATAGAGCCCCTGTTGTTTAGTTCCCTCCTTTGGAAATAAGAATTTTGTATTATATTTTCCACCTTCAAGCTTAAATTTCTTTAGTTTTTCAACAGTGCTTACGTCCACCTTTGAGACATGCACCCCGTCGAGTGTCATTGCATATCGCAAAGCGAGCGGCATGCCGTTCGTTCGTTCGGACGACATTGCTTTAAATTTGTCTGGGCTTGACCCGTCTGTAGTATAGCACACTGATATAAAAGCTCCCATGTAATCCTTAAAGGTTTTGTTAATGATCCTTCTATTGGGGTCTGTGTCATGCATCTTAAACCATTGTGATTTCCATGTCAATGGAAGTTTTATGCCTAATTTCTCTCTATAAATAGTAGTTAAAAGTGTCGAATAATCTCTATTTACGTTCTCAATGATGGTTTTAAAGTCGGTTTTAAACTTTGTTAAACTTTTGGCTGAATGCAGGCGAGCCAAATCTGCAATAATATTTTCTGGACTTATTTCTTTCCGCAAGTACTCTGCTAGCTTTACGAATACTTTGAAATCTCTATTGCTTAGTTTTTCCCGTATTTGGTCTAATTCACGTTGGATTTTCCGTCTTTCAGGTGTGTTGTTGTTAAGTATGTCTGCTCGTAACACACTAATTTCTGATGTTATAGCCGCTGATGCCTTCTTTTGTAGCTGTCTCGTTCCCCATCTGTCTATCCAATTGTAATGACTTTCGTCGTAGTCGTCTGGGTCATATTTTACAATTTCAGAATCCTCATCCCGCATAAATGCTATATTTGTGACGTTATCCTTCCAAGCTTCAACTGTTTTGGCATCATAAAAAACATTCCAAATAACTTTTGATTCCCCGTTCCGTCGTAATTTCTTCGACACGGCGTCTTGTTTGGGGGTTCCGTCTGGTGTGTAAGCATTTTTTTTTCTTATGACTGCATGGACTCTACTCCACGTATAGTAATGATTCTTTTCTTGTGGTCGTAACCATGCGTCTGTTTTGGTATCATACGCCCTGTCAAAAATGTTTTCAAAGTTATTATCAAATAGTTGATCTGCAGCCGCCTGCCATATACTATTATGGGTTATATGTGAGATGTTATCAGTGTACTTTTTAAGCGTGGGGTTCCTGTCACTTTTTTGTAGACAGCCATTTTTATCCAGATCTAGGTCCCAAGATGGGTTCATCTGAATTTTTTGGAAATACAAAGGTAGGTCACCTACCTTCGCATGTGCTAGTTCGTGAAGAAAGATTAGTTTTGTATGTTCGATAGGTAAGGATCTAGCTTTATGAATGTGTAATCGAATATGTCCAGTTTCGCCTGTATTCATTTTCGGATCATATTTTAGAGTACCTTTTTCTAAGGCATCCCTGTTTTCGTCCCGCCACTTTTTGGAAATACCTACCGAATTGTCGGTGAATGTTAAGCCATATGTGTTGTCGTGCCCTTCATACCAAGAGAACCTGGCAAAACCTTTGTTCTCTTCTTTCCCAAGGTGCTTTTTAATGAAGGCGTCTAGTTCTGTACCCTTGTTACCCCTGAATAGGTTTTTTGAATTTAATTGCGCTACTGGGAGAATTTCCCCTTTTCTTAAAGTTTTTGTACCAGTGGTGTCATACTTATGCACCTGTTTATCAAACTGTGCGTCTTCTTTGTCGGGGTTACCGAAATTTGTATGGGTTTCGTCTAATTCAGCCAATAGGATGGATAGTCGTTTTTCCTCGTTGACCATCCACGTCTTGTCATTTCGTAGGTTTGTTAACTCTATAGTCTTTTTCTTGAAGTTTTCTAAGAGGTCCTTGTCCGATATAGTATATTTTGAATCTGAAAACCTATCAAGCAATTTGTCAAATTCGCCTAACGTATACACGACACTCGTCTTAACAGCTTTCTTGTTTTGTGCTTTTGCACCAGCCTTTGCTAGTACATCTTTCATCAATACCCAGTTCGGGTTTTGCAATGCTCCGAGTTCTCTTTTAAGGAGTTTTATTTCTGTTATGGTTTTTTCTAATTTTGCTACCTTGAGTTTGTCACTATCATCGAGATTTTCCTTGGGCTTTTTTTTGGGGGACAACTCTTTTCTTGTACGTTCCTTTGCTAATAATAACTCTTTAACACGCTTTTTTTCTATTTTCGGGTCCTTATCGGATGTAACTATTCCTGTCCCCGCAATTAAATTCTGAAATAGTTCGAATTTCCCAGGTACTGAGTTTGCGCGATTTACCATTGATTCTTGTAGATCAGATATGGTTACACTTTCATTTTCCAAATCAAATGTACTGTTATAAAGTCGATCACATATTTCATCATGATCTTCATCAAGGACTTTTAATTTATACAGTATCGTTGTGATGTATATTTCTCTTACATTCCTTAACAGTGCCTGTATGACTTCGGAAATGGTTGTAGCCTCTGCATCGGTTTTTCTGGCATGTTCCAATTCAGGCACAGCCCTATCCCAATTGTCTTCCATCTTTGTCCGTAAATCTGTATATGATAAGTTTTCGTATACGCGTCCTGATGGGGTTTCAGATGCGGGTTTGGCGGATGCCGATGTTAGCTCATCCATTGTCAGCATACGTCGAGGTTCAAGTTTCTTTGTTTTAGGTTGTACAGGTAATGTGTCCCTAATTACATCGGGTGGGTATTTTAACTTCTTAAAAAAGTTGTCAAAACGTTCTTTAGTGTTCCATGCCGGACGAAGGGATACGAATCTGTAATAATTGTCCTCCAAAGCTTTTTTGACGAGTTTAAATGCACCCTTCCGTCTTTCTTGGTCAGGATATGGTGATGAGACTGCATCCGGTTTGAACTCCCCATCGACAGACATACCCATATGCTGGCAAATGATTTCCCATATACCCTGGCTGTCGAAAAACGTCACACCGTGAGGTATTCGGTACCTTCTGGTGTCATCATACTGTTTCCATGGGGGGTAAACGTCGAGCAACAGCGCATCCACATTTCCGTTTGCGACATAAAAGCGTATGTTATTTGTTTTATCAATGTCTATCTGTTTGAGCGCTGCTGCGATTCTACCCTCATCTACCATTCTCATATCCTCTGAAAAGAATTTAAATGGGTTACTGATTGTAATAAACCAAGCGCCCGCAATATACGTGATAAAATTTGCTGATTTGTTTAAATCGAAAGCAAAACATTTCAGTGTAATATCTTGTGTTCCTTTTTTATCATTGGTTTTCATATTATAGCTAGTCTTCGAGTTTTGTTTTTTAGCATCGTAACTGGGACTAAGGTATGTCTTAGATAATAGAGTGTTAATTTGCTTATCTTTTATAGCGTCACTTTGTTTTGCAGCGGCATTGTTGTACATAGCTTTGTACCCAGGTTGTTGTACCACTAGGTTTTTATAATTTATAATGTTCGGTACTTTATAACGAAAAGAGTTTCTGACAGGATGTGGATACAAGTACTTGTGAGTAGCTTTTTCATCCCCTTTGGGTTTTCTATAATCATCTCCATCCTTTACATATTCTCCACCATCTTTAACCTTTACATATGTACCCACATGTGGCTCGGCTGATTTGTCAGGTAAAGTAATGTCTAAATTATATTTAATTTTAGCATTTGCAGTAGGCATGCGGAGTTTGTACAGATAGTTGTCGTGCCAAACCACAGTAGCAATTGCCATTGATTGAAACCAGTTTTCCGATAGGTTTCCATAGCCGCGGGTATTTTTCGTTGTCCAGACCATTGGAATTGATAGACGACGTTCACCTCCTGCTATTAAAATATTTTTCTCCTTAGCGTCATCACTTTCCATTTATTCACGGTGTACATGTATTTATACAGGTTTCAAATAAAAGAATGAATGCTCGGGAAGAATTGTTAAAAAATCTGATGGAGCGCGCGGGTGTCAAGAAATCAAAAAAACGCCCCAGAGATACGGTGTATCAGGACAACAGTGTTTATGTACAATGTTCAAATACAAGGACGCGCTCAGAGTCATCCGCCACAGACTTGCCTTCTTCAGAGGGGAAGTCCCCGAAGCAGGTGGGAAAGGATTGTTGAGACGGGTACTTAGTAGTAGCGATGAACTTGTCATGCTTGAAGAAATAGAAAATTTATACGAACCAACAAGTTATTCTTGGGAACCGGGTGCATATTTAGATTATATTACGCCGGAAGTATGCCGTCACATAGAGCTTATTTATTTGGACAAGGGTCTAGGAAATGTTGCAGGAGCAGACGGGGGAGCGGATAGACAAAAGACTTCAGAAGATCCAGACACTGCTGGAAGAGGGGAACCAGAATCTAAACGAGTCAAGACTAGAGCTTAATGAAAAAATTGGTCATTTACATGAAAAGGTAGATAGAGTTCAAGATACAGTGACATATATTAAAAAGAAAATGACTCGTTTAACACCTACTCGTCTCGGTTTTCTTCTGGTCCTATTATTAGCCTTATGGACGTGGTCACTATACTGGTTCGGTGTTGTAAAGACGAGTTTATGAGATATATTAAATCTGCCACTATGTAAGCCCCTGAGAACACCCTAATGTACATGTCTTCATACATAAAGATCACATACACATGCTGAACAATAAGAGCAACCCATACATATTGGAAAATTTCCATGTTTAGCTTATTCAGACCAAGCATGAGTGTATGAACAATAAACTGTGTGTAGCCAAACATAATTGTTGCGTCTTCAGCATATGTAAATAACCCTGCATAGGCAAAATCATGGAAGAAAAGTATGAAAACACATGTTTTAAATAAGGTTTTCGAGTACTTTACCTTTCCCTTTATCGCGAGTTCCTTTGCCTGGGCTAGCATAAGTAATAACTGAAATAATACTACTAAAACATTGGCTAAACATTCCCCAAATAGCGATGCTCCTTCCTTTGTCGGGAAGAAAATATATCTCCACACCCTTATTGCAGAGATCAACCAGGCTAGTCCGGAGGATATGGCAGCGAGCCCCAGCAAGCCCCCAGATAGGTACCTGATTCGTGTATATGGAAATAAATTATAAAACAGCATTGCTAACTGCGCAAGGGCGTTCGCATAGTGGTATACGGTAAGCGTTTTGAATGATAACGAGATACATGCAAAGAACACCTGTGCGAAAACAAAGGTGATCATTGTAGGAATGCTTTCGTCCTTAAATATACGGTGTATAGAATACAAATAGTTTCTATAAAATGTTGCGTCTTAAAGACGTGGCTGCTAGGGCAGATGAAAAAATTTACTCTATGGATGTGAATAAGAGGGGTGCGAAACAATTCCTTGCACGCACACTGCCCTCCATGTGGTCTTTAATGCAAGACGGGTTTCTTAACTATTGTGAAGTTATAGAAGATAGACCGTGTCATATGTACTTTGATATCGATGAGGGAAATGTTCGACAAAAGTGGGGTGTATTGGAAAAGATGCTAGATTTCATGTTCCACGCTATGAAGGAAAAGGTAGGCACAGTGGAGTACATTTTCCTGGACGCGTCTCAGGGTACTAAACAGAGTGCTCACATCATTGTTATTGCTGAGAAATATTTACTCGAGTCTCCAGTGCAGGGTAGATCCTTCTACCAACGCTTGGTAGACATTTACGGGGACGATGTTCCAACTATTGATTTAAGTGTGTATACGCGTAACCGGTGCTTCAGAATGCTTGCCAACTCAAAATACGGGCAAAATCGTCCATTAGTTGGATTAAATTGGTCAATGGAAAATTGGGTCAGAACGTTGGTCCAGCCTGTTCGGTCCAAAGAGGTTGTTAAATTAGGTTTGGACAAAGTAGTGAGTGCACCCTTTCGAAATAATAATATGGTCCCACCGTGTGTGGAGGCTGTATTAGACTGGGCAGGTGCTACAGACTATAGGTGGAAGAATGACTTAGAATGGGTCTGGGTGGGTCATCTGAAAAAAGGTGTATGCAAACTTGCGGGTCGGATGCATAGGAGAAATAATAGGTATTATGTATACAAAGCACCCGGCATATTCAGTATTGGCTGTCACCACTGTCATAAGAGGTATAACGAAGCTATTCCAGATGATCTACAGGAAGGGGTTATGAAATTTTTAAATCAAGTCATTACTTTTTGAATACTTTCTTTATACATTATTTTGTATGTGTTTACCCAGTGTGAGTTTATCAGCCTGCTAATGTTGAACGTTTGCCCATGCAAGTACCACGGTTGGGCTTTCAACCATTCTAAAACTAACCCACAGATGAATTTCGGGAAATGTCTCAATCTATAATAATGGTACCACTGCACGGCTACACTCCTATGTACGCATACGTGTATATCATCTGTAACAAGTTGTACACCATTGCAACTGTTTAGTATTTTTTTCGTTGAACAGCATCTAGAATGTAATGGGACAGAGTTTGTTTGTGTTACTTTGGTTGAATTGTGGATGTACATAAGTTCTGGGCAAGATTTGTTCACGAACTCACCGCATATTGAAACTCTTTCGTTCGTCATAGTTTGAAGTTCTTTTGTATTAGGTTCAGGTTGACCACACAACACTTTATATACATAGGTAATAAAAAAGTCCATATCAAAGACATAATGAATATTTATATATTACAATTCATAGTAGATTTGCGCGCACAAGTGTCATATGGGCATTTTTAAGATTGAAAGAGATGTCGAATCCTTCTTGTTCGACACGTTTCAAAACAGGGTAAGAAAGGCATTCGATTTTTTTAACAACAAGTTTGTCGTTTTCAATACTGGTCTCGAAGTCACATATATCTTCTATGCCCAGAAATATTCTCAAGGCTGGATCGAACTTGCCACATTTGTATTTTTCAGGCATTTCGGCTTTAAAGACTTCTAATGAAATTTTTCTTTTTTTTCTTGAAGATCCTGATTTTAAACATTCTAAAAAAATTCCATTTTTAAGATCAACTTCAATACCAACGGGGTTTCTAATGTCCTGTACATCGTGCAGAGTCTTCAAAGTACACTCGTTCGGATGAATAATAATTTTAAACCTGGTCGGTGTTTCGGATAGCTTATAGTTGGTAACTTGAAATAGTTTTAGTACTTCTTCGAGATATTTCGTATCCTCAGGTAACATCTCCTCGAACATTTAAGCATATAAATACTATCACTCTCTATTCAAATGATACTAGGACTGTGCGCTCTGGTTGTCGGAAATATTCTCATTTGGCGTTCGGGCGACGAAACAACACAATTTTTTTCAGGGTGGGTTTTGGGCGCACTGGCTCTACTCGTTGCCCCCTCGGTGCCAAGACTTCCTAGACTTGCTTTAGCTGCAGTGGGGTGTATTTTTATAATCACAAACGAGCAAACATTAACAACCAGTACAGCAAAATTAAAATGTGTTCACGGTGAACAGCGTATTATAGGTGGTGTCAATAAATGTATTTGTGTGCCACCATATGGGGGGGACTTGTGTGACACATGTCCACCCGGTGCAATCAACGAGGGCAACGGAACCCACCACACTTGCTACACCTGCAAACACCAATATGCGTTCCCACATTGTATTAATCTATTACCTGGCTATGTTACTGAAACCCAGTGCACAAGTCGTTGGGTACCTTCTTGTCGTAGTAGCTTTGATTTATCTGCAAACCCTAAAACTTATGATTCTGTATTTGGTATTCGCAACTCACTGTATGATTTATCCGAAAGCGATTGCATTGCTATAGGTGAGGATGCCAGCACAGACCCGGGCACCGTGTACTGCGACAAGTGTAAAGAGGGGTACGCCGGTCCAGATTGTTGCCCAGACGGTACGTATGGTCAGAATTGTGCGGAAACTGTGCCAGTATGCAATGCGGATTTGGATTACGATGCAACGTTGAAAGGAAATGTATTCCCTTCTGGTTACGGGCTCACGGATCCAGAGATATGTTACAACACTTCTTGTACCTGTGGAGGGGAATTCATTGGGGATTCGATGTGTGTATCTAATTTCTGTGTGGATGGGAAGTGTTCAGATTTGTCCAGAGTACCCCTGTATAACGATAGGTGTAAGTGTGATATTGGTGTGGGTCCAGATTGTGCGACCCCGACGTGCTACGGTGGGACTAGAATGTGGGCTGGTAAGGGGATTTGCAGGTGCAATGCCAAACATACTGAATCTTTTAATGGAATGACCTTTGACGCGTGTGAAAAACAGACAGACGGGGGGTGCTACCCGGGTTTGTTTGGGGACAGCTGCCAAGAGTGCCAGTGTGTGGTGGACGTGAAAGAACCATCTAGCACCCGCCAGTGTCCTAAGACACATTACGGGGTGTTTGAAAGAGATTTCCGAACAAAAGAATACATTGAAGACGATGATAAAAAGTGCATGGATTCTGGTATATGTACAAACGAACCCGACGATTGTGGTGTGGTTGAAGACGGTGCAGCCAGGTGTCTATTATTTACAAATCCAGATACGTACACTGCCATCCTGTTCGGTGGCGACAACTGCACGGACACAAAGGATTCGAAGTGCAGGGTCTGGGACCCTTGTCAGCCTAGATAAATTCTAAGATCCAGCCAGCACTGCACTTGTCTAAAAATTCGTGATGTCTTAAGAGTTTCGACAATTTCCGTTCCACTTCCCAGTCTGCAGGGAATTGCAGTGCGTCGACCCAGTTATAGGCATCTTCTGGACTCGCGTTTCTTACCAGGGTTACCAAGGCTTCGTGCAAGTTTCGATTTAGAGTCACCCTATTAACAATTAACTGTGCCGCTGGTAAAATAGAATCTTCTATAGTAACAGGTATCCCAGGAGTTTTACATAACGATTCCATTAATTCTTCTTTCCACCCTTCTAAAGACTGAGTGCACATTTCTTTTAAATCGTAATTCACCGTATGTCTTAGAATTGTTGCTCTACACGTTGGACATGATGTACTATTACGCCGTACTATATATTCATCTGCACAACCCTTGCATAACCCGTGCGAACATGGCTGGAGTACATAAGGTATACGCTGACCACTGTACCTATTGTGACATATGGGGCAACGGGGGGTTGTCATTGGGTAAAGAGGCTCGATACTTATACACGCATTCAGTAACGGTGTATAAAGGGGCACAATGTTTTTCAAAGATGGAAAAACTTCGCCATTGCATCCTGCAGGTCAATGTCATCTGCTCCGAGCCGGACGAACAGGATCCCCGGAAAACTATCGACGTAAACGAGTATACTGGCACTTGCTTTCGTATTAAACCAACCTTTCTGTCCCAGTTACCTTTTTTTACACCTGAAAAGATTTTCTTCGTGACCAACTTCCACGTAGTTGACGATGCAGACGAACGCCTTGCATACCTGCGGACAGCCTCTATGGGCAAATCCATGTTCACATCGTATGTTGAAGCCGTGGTTCCTAAATTGGATGTTGCTATTTTATCCGTCACCCCAAACTCGCAGCATGACAAATGGTTCCTGTCCGAAACCCCAGACGAGTATTTGGAAAACATTGGTACCGCAGAGTTGTGCAACAAACGCATTTCTAGTAAAACGAGGAAGGTCTCTACCATTGGCTTCCCGCAGGGGTTGGAAAACCAAGTGTCTTCCGGCTGGCTGGCTGGGAGGGGCTCTGACGAGGAGGAGATGCTCCAGCTCAATCTCTCGCTCAATTCTGGCAACTCTGGTGGACCCTTGTTCGACGAAAAGGGACGTGTTATTGGAATATGTACAAGTACATTAGGGTGTGCAGAAGCCATTTCTTTTGCAGTCCCTGCGTATTCGGTCATTAACTACTTCAAAAAGTTCTTTACAGCCCCGTATGGGTATTTCCCGGTCTGGGGGGTCTCTCTACTGCCAATGTCACACGCGTTCGAAAAGGTACACAAAATCCAAGGTGCAGGGGCAGTGGTCAACGAGATCGACCCTCGTTCCTGCCTACAAAAACACCTAAAGCCAGGGGATGTGGTCCATTCCGTGGGGGGGTACGACTTGGATATGTTTGGGCTTATGAAAGATGACACACGCGGGAGTAAAATTACTATTCACAACACAGAGTTCATCATGTCACTTGAACCAGAGGTGGATATCGTATTTTCCAGGAAAGGGAACAAGAAAACGATCAAGATTAGACCCGCGCCCATCCTGCACAAAGTAACAGATAATTATAAAGAATGGTGTCCTAGAAAAGTTGTGGAGTTTGGTCCGTTCATTTTCCAAAATTTATCCACAAACCTGATGCAATCTGAAGACATGCCTGTATGTAAGAATATCAAATTGATCGGCTTGGTGGATCAGACAAAAGGCATGCGAGAGATTGTAATTATTAGCAAGATTGATCCCAATAGCTATGTGGCTTCCTTCGAAACCCCCGAAGAATTTGACGAACTTCTTCGTATTAACCGGACCACAATTAAGTGTATGGAAGACGTGACAAAGGCATGCGACGCTGTTCGTCAGATGGGCAAGGCTGGTGAAAAATACTTCAGCATGCAGACCTCCTCTGGGGTAATGTGGTTTACAATAGATAAAGTGTTAACTAAAAAAAGGAAAAGAGACTAGAGTTTTTGATATACTCTTTTGTATGAATAATCAGTATGCACAGGTTTCCACTGGAGCAGGAAGTCTCGAAATAACCATGCTATATCGTGTAAGTCCTCTTCCGCAGTGTCCCACTTCTCTGCTATTTTGTTAGAATGGCACGTGATTTCAAGGTACCCGTTCTTTACAATGGCTTTAGCTTCCCTGAAATAGCCCCTGTAGATGTAAAGAGATTTAAGATCGGCGTGCTTTTTGTCCATAGCCTGCGTTACAACATGGTGTTTGAATGAAGTAAAAGGTGATTTCAAGTTGTCCTCGATAAGAATATACGCATCGTTGTTTTTTTGTCTCCCATAGAGACTGTAAGATCCACCCATTATTCAGAAATGATAATATATATATATATAACGCTCGCTGTAAAAAAAATGATGCCCTGTCCGAAAGATCTAGAAACAATTGACCCATATATGCTAGCAGCCGTTACGTCTTTGGCAGTGATGTACCACATACTAGCCACTATGAATACGTTCCCATGCGCGTGTTAGTGTCTTTTGTAACGCTATGGCTCGATTAGAGTGGCGTGGGCTGTCTATGCCAGCCAGACGGGCGTACATATTCATTTGCTGATGTATTTTACTTAATACTAACCACCTGCGCACTGTGGCTTGGATCAGAATAATAGCTTTTTTTTCACACGGTCGCATCTCACTTACACCATGTAGACGAAGCCACCTTTCAACATTAGCGTGACAGTTCAGAATGTTTACTGGAGAGAAACCATAAGAACACGCAAGAGCGTGAGCTTCTGCCCATAAATGGTCTTCGTTCGTCAAAAGAGCACGGGTAACTACTCTCTCGTACTCTGCTAAGCGTACAGGGTCCATTTACTACACACGCACTTTGCATAAATAGGTAAACTTTTTGATCAAACGAACCAACAGTATATCCTTTGATATAAACCACAAAATGAAATCTGTTCTCTTCGCTACTCTTATCGCAAGCGCCAGCTCCATTGAATTGACCAGCGATACGTGGGAAGAAAAAACTGCAGGTAAAGCTGTGTTTGTTAAGTTCTTTGCCCCCTGGTGTGGTCACTGTAAGAGGATGAAACCTGCCTGGGATTCTCTCATGGGTGAATTCGAGGGGCACGATAATATTTTGGTAGCTGATGTTGACTGCATCGAGGCTGGAAAATCACTATGTGAGAAGATGGGAGTCAAGGGCTTCCCGTCAATCAAGTTCGGTGACCCCAACAATCTTGAAGATTATAGTGGTAGTAGAGACGAAGCTGGGTTAAAGACATTCACAAAAACACTGACACCGGGCTGTGTTGTTGATACCCTTGATAACTGTTCAGACGAAGATAAGAAAATAATCGAAGGGTTGAAAGATAAACCACTTGCTGACTTGAAAACCATTGTACTGGCAGAAACAAAGGAACGGGAACAGGCACATGTGGATTTTAAGGACGAAGTGGACAAGCTGCAGGCACAGTTTGAGAAACTCTCTGCAGATAGAGATTCTACTTTGGATGATGTCAAGGGACGCTATAACATTGGGTTCGTAAAACAACTAGTTAAACTTAGTGAGAGTAAATCAGATCTTTAAGCTACCATTTCGGCTTTAATAGCCGGCTCTGGTGCATAATTTAATAACTCGATACCTTCTAACTGTACGTTTCTTAACCCATCCTTTTCCCTCGCGATACTCAATGCAGGCAGTCGTTTAGGCAATCTCCCGAGCTGTTCTCTCACAGCGTCTACATGATTCACGTATATGTGCGCATCACCTAAGATGATCCGCATCACACCTACTTCTAGATCACATTCGTGTGCGATAAGATGAGTAAGAAGTGCCGTACTTGCAATATTAAAGGGCACTCCCAGGAAGAGATCCGCGCTTCTTTGATACATCTGAACATGCAGAACACCATCCTGTACGTAGAATTGGTACAGAACATGGCATGGGGGTAATGATGCTGGAGTTCCAGGAGACCATGCGCACAGAACATGCCTCCTTGAGGTCGGACAATCTTTAAGTCCGTTAATGATAGCCTGGATCTGGTCTACACCCTGGTTTGAGTAATCTGTGTTGCAGTCCTTGTACTCTGCCCCGAAATGTCTCCACAAAAAACCATAAATACCACCAGCGTCTACTCCATCCGTGTCGTAGGCTTCCGCGTTCTTGTCCCAGATGTGTACCCCCTTATCTTTTAACTCTTCTACATTAGTGGAACCACGCAAGAACCATGCAAGCTCCTCCACAACACCTCGAAAGAAAATCTTCTTTGTAGTGAGTGCAGGGAATCCTTCGCGAAGGTCGTGCTCTAGAAACGCTCCGAATGTGGAGTGACAGTGCGCATTGCGGGTTTCACGGACAGGTGCTGAGAGACAGCGCTCAAGGAGGTGCAAATACTGCTGTTCGAGCATGATCTAAAAGTCTACGTTACAGGATATACACCGTTACAAAACAAAGTTTTTTGCATCCTGTGCATTTGTCCCTACATAGCATGGGCACGAAGGTCCGGTGTATTTCATAATGAACCTTATGGTTTTTTCGTACTTGGGAGTTATCAAGACACTTGCTTTGTTTACAAACCCGCTCAACTTAGGCTGCATTTGAGAAGCAAATGACACCATTTTCCAAATCTGGTAAAAAGAAGGAGGTTCCATATTTCTTAAATCCCATGCTATGTTAAAGCTATCTTGTTCAATAGCAGCGTCTAGAATAATTTCCATTAGTCCAAATGAATTGTCCTCTAACGCAAAAGCTTCTATACACAGCACTCCGTCCCCCCACATCGCGTTAAAAGATGTCCCCGCATAGTCCATTTAAACGGTGTATAAGCTTTTTATACTATCGCTGTAAAATGAGTACAAGTTCCAAATGTGCATATGTAAAATTTATGCTTGAAAAGTGCAAACGTGAGCGTGGTCACTGCCATATAGAGCACCGTCTGCTGGAAGATTGTAACAACGGTAATTTGTATTTTTCCGGATGTAGTCCACAGTATAAGTTATCTCACAGGTGGATAAATGATACACGTCAGGAAAGGAAATGCGCAGTGGGAGCCGTTGGGAAAAACACTGGAGATCATTGAAGTGGACCCAATGTTGGTAAATTACAAGCAATACGATACTATTATACTAAATAACGCACACGAATATCAAAATGTAAAAGTTTTTGCAAAACTATGCAAACATGCAAATGTATGTATATTAATATCAGGTAACAAAGAGTCTCTTGAAGAACTTAGAGACATATCAGACATATTCGAAGCTTAGTGGAACATGATTGGTATCGTCCTAAGTTTCGTCATTGTAATGTCTTTTCTCCTAGTGAAAATACTATGAACAGCTGCGTTCGTGTCTGTTTCCGATGCTCCAACGGTTTGAAAAGCGCCACCCGATTTTTTAGACGAGACGAATGCATTTGCTACCTTTTTCCCAACTATATTTATCCCCAAAAAGAAATACACGACCAAGAAAGACTGCCACACTATATTTAGTTTAAGAGCCTCTATATCGAATGAAAATGGAATAAGAACCACATACAAAAGCAATGCAGAGTTCAGAAAGCTTGTAAATAGCCTAGGTGGTTTGTACCCGCTCAAATTCCCCATATTTCCATATGCACCGTATACCCTCTCTGCTGTACGAATAAGCATGTTTTTCTTCGCGTCGGATACATCCAGCTCACTAATTAAGTCAAATACGTGTAGGAAAAGTAAATCAGCTGCATCCATTTTCATATTTGCCATGTTTTCGCTATGTTCTTGTCCGACTGCTGTGTCTATAAATCTTTGACTAGAACGTACAGTAATGTCGTTTTTCTTATCGGCTATAGGTTTTTCCCCGTGTTTCGCCAAATACATTTTTTTCATATCTAAACCGCCACGAAATTTCCACTTGACTGCTGTTGGGAAAATAAAGTAAATGTCAAACAGCTGTCGTATACGAGAATCGTTTTCTGGTTTACGGGCGACAGTTATTGTTTCCCAAGCAAGAGCCATCACATCGCCACAAAAAGCGTTGTAATTGTCCATACAATCTTTATTCTTGCCAATAGATGCAGACATCTGGAGAGGTAGAATGAACCCCAGGGTTGCTGTAATAATACCAAAAGGCACGGATACGTCTGGGATGTTTTGGTCGTATAGTTTACTCTGTACAATGATAAAACACCATGTGGAACATGACACCAGTAGCCCAAGCGAGATAGGATCAGCCAAAGGAGAAAAATCTCGTTTTAAAAAATTAACCACTCTGTCCATTTAAAATATATACGCCCACATTTATAGTTTTTTTATCTTTTTGTACAGCTACCTTTCGAATATGCCTTTTTCCCTGACGTAGGCTTATAGCCCGACCAGCAACGTCCTTTCATCTTTGGTTTCGCTTTTGGTTTCGGTTTACCTTTGGCATTTTTAATACTTAAATATATGCTTTATACTTCACAATATTTAGTTGTATATTTCATAGGGCGTCCCTTTTCTTTCCACTCGTTGTTTTTTTTCTTGTAATATTTTCTGTAACTACGAACAGCGTCCACTTTGTTATTTCTATAGACAACACACTCGTCTGGCATAGCCAGTGGGAAAGGCGTGCAGTTGGTTTTCTTAATCTTGCCACATGGTTTTTTTATATCCCGAGTCTCGGCAGGCGGATAGTACCCTAACTTTCTGAGTGCTATAAAATGCGCATGGCATTTGTGAATTTTTTTGTATCTGCGGGTGTACTCTCTGGACAGTTTAAATGCAAGTTTTATCGTGTATTCCCAGTTTTCTAGCGTTTGGCGAACCCATATAGCAGTCGGGTGCCACTTGTGAGTGAGCTTGTAGGGCGTTACGTCTAGATTATCTACAGGCGCGTTGCCAACATGAGCAGCAGCCCATAGTAGCTGTGCTGTTTCCAATACCATTTTCACAGCATGGCGATTGCAGTGTCTGCGCACATTTTTACCCTGCTTTCGGTGGAGAAGGAACAGATTCATTTTAGTTAGACACACATTCAAGGTTGTACACACCGTTACAAATAGCTCTGATAAAAGACAGCTGGTGTTCGCCCGGAGTCTGTAGCTTGTTCATAAAAGTCTTGAACATATCAGATGGTTTTTCGAAATCGTCGCCATGCGCTTCTATATGCCCATCTTTTTTTAAGACCCCCATAGCGATTTTTTCACCAGCCACATAACATTCGATTTTGTCCATTTGAAGACGCACCGTAAAGTTAGTATCCTGGTGACCAAAGTTGATCGATGTAACCGAATATAACGCTTAGCTCAGAAAGTTCCAAATTTTTAAATTTGACTGGGGTATCAAAATCAGTATTGTTCCCTCTTTTCATTCACTGGAAGTTTCTTTTCTTCAACGGTCATTTTGTGAACGGTGTATATAACCTAGATAAATTGTCTAACCAACATGCTCGTCCAGAAAAGAAATGGATCCACTGAACCCGTCTCTAAGACAAAGGTACACCGCTTTCTGAGCCACGTGAGCGAAGGGAAGACGAGTGGCTTGGTTGAAACCATCATGAAGGGTATTCCAGCCAATATAACCGCACCACAGCTAAACAAATATTTCGCCAACACTGCCCAATCAGCTGGATTTGGTCTCGTAGCAGGACGTATTGAAATGATGGACATCCATAAGCAGACGTCTCCCAGCTTCACAAAAGCCATGCTTAGTCTCCCCCTAGACCCTGTTTTCCACACCAAGATTCAGCGACTCCAACTGGATGAGCATATATTGCACAACAATGATTTCACTTATGATCTTTTTGCTCTCAGAACTTTGCAGAGGTCTTACTTGATGCGAAACAAAGAAGGAGTCCTCATCGAGCGACCACAGTATATGCTTATGAGGGTTGCTGCTTCTCTTTATGATACAGTGGAGGAAACTGTCAATTGCTACAAATCACTCTCTGCCAAAGAATACACGCACGCTACACCGACTCTCTTCAATGCAGGGATGCCCAATGGGCAATATGCCTCCTGTTTTCTCGGATGCATGCAGGATGACAGCATCCTTGGGATTTTTAATACTGTTAAACAGTGTGCGCTCATTAGCAAGACTGCTGGTGGTATAGGGTTAAGTATCTCAAACATTCGTTCCACTGGGGCTCACATTCAAGGGGCTATGGGCAAATCAAATGGTCTTGTACCTATGCTTCGAGTGTTTAACGAGACTGCAAGGTACGTAGACCAGGGACGCAGGAGGAAGGGGTCCTTTGCCATGTATCTAGAACCGTGGCACCCAGACATAGAAGCTTTTCTGGATCTCCGAAAGAATCACGGAGACGAAAATAGTAAAGCACGTGATCTATTCACAGCTCTCTGGGTGCCCGATCTTTTTATGGAGAGGGTTGAAAAGGATGAATCGTGGACCTTATTCTGTCCTAAAACGATCAACCTGCAAGAATACCACTCGGAAGAGTTTAACCAGAAATATGTTGAAGCAGAAGCAACTTTGCCAGGACGCAAGATTAAAGCCAGGGAACTTTGGGAAAAAATTATTCGGTCCCAAATCGAAACCGGAACCCCGTATGTCATGTTCAAGGACCGTGTGAACTCCTGCAGCAATCAGCAACACCTTGGAACCATTAAAGGGAGTAATCTATGCGTGGAAGTCTGCGAATACACCTCCCCAGATGAGATTGCGGTCTGTACTCTTGCCTCTATGGCTCTGCCTGCGTTCGTAAAAGGTACATTCCAGTTTGATAAGTTCGGAGCCAGAGTTGAAGAAGTTGTGCGTCATTTAGACAGGGTGATCGACCAGACTTACTATCCACTTGGAGAAGCAGAGACTTCCAACATGAAACATCGCCCAATGGGTATTGGGGTGCAGGGGCTATCGGATGTCTTCCAAATGCACGACCTGCCTTATGAATCTCAGGGAGCATTGGACTTGGATGCAGCTATCTTTGAGACCATGTATTACCATGCACTGAAATCATCCTGCCAGCTTGCTCAAGAAATGGGTCCTCACTACAGTTTTGAGGGGAGCCCTGCTTCCAAGGGCATTCTCCAATTTGATTTTTATGGGCTGAAGCCTAACAGATATGACTGGGACGGACTGAAGAAACAGATCATGACACACGGTCTCAGGAATTCTTTGCTCATTGCGCTCATGCCTACAGCAAGTACAGCGCAGATTCTGGGTAATTCGGAAGGCACCGACCCAAGAACCTCCAACCTGTACAACCGCAGGGTCCTTTCTGGTGAATTTATGGTAGAAAACCACGTGCTACGGTCCAAAGTGAACAACTGGGAAGAAGTGAAAAAGGTGATGCTAAGAGACTACGGGAGTGTGCAGAATGCTCCTATTTCCGATAACCATAAGGCTGTGTTCAAGAACGTGTGGGAAATTAGTCAGAAATATGTTATACAGCACGCTGCTAAAAGACAACCCTTTGTTTGTCAGAGTCAGAGCATGAACCTGCACCTGGCTGAACCTACAATGAATAAAGTGAATGCGATGTTATTTTACGCTTGGAAAGCTAAACTTAAGACTGGAATGTATTACCTGAGGAGCCGCCCCAAAGTCAACCCCATACAGGTCAACGAGGTTGAAGACGTGTGTATGAGTTGTAGTGCGTGAGATATAAATATAAACTTTTTGTTTTTTAAATGGACTTTACAGACTATGAGATTAACCAGGCGGCAGACATTAATACGACTGAGGAAAGAAGGATGGAGCAGCGTGCACAAGAAGAAGAAGAGTTTACTTTGTATTTAGCATCTCTTTCGCCACCTTTTCGCCATGTTTGTGCATTGTTTTTAAAGTATTAAAATTCCTATTTACAACATCGCAATAATATCCTTTTTTAGGCACGTATACGCGTACTGTTTTGTCTGCAACTTTAAACACCCCACCCCCTCTTATATCTTGTCCTACTAATTCGCTTAAGTCGTCGAGATCTCTGTTTAAATTGTACCATGTGTTCTCGCTCAAAGTGTTAAACACCCTTCCAACCAACTGATACTTTGACATATAACCAGAAGATTTAACGAACTCGGTATGGGTTGTAGGGTAACATATCATTACATCCAAGTCACCTTCGCTCCAGTGTGCTTTGATTTCATCGATGGGCAGGATGTGTGCAACTGCTCCATCACAATAATTCATATTGTCCATTTGGACGGATTCGAATACAACAGGTATAGACGCGCTCGCAGCCACCTGTGAGACACTGGGGGTCGGACCAAAGGACTGATACCTACCTTCTGTCTGGTTATAGGTCCCTACGTACAGTTCTCTGTATTTTTCATCCCATTCTTCGCTGACGATGTCCGGCAGCTCGCTTTTAAAGAGCCCCCCGTGCCAAAAGAAGGCTTTTGCAAGGCTGACGACAGAGCCCATAACAGACCAATGCGTAGCAATGGTCCTGTGAGAGTCCATTAGGTGATCAATACTTCTAATAAAATTAGTTCTGTCTTCTATATCTACCTGTGCTATTTTTGTGCCTATCAGCGCCCCTGCAGAAATTCCACATACTTTTTTCCACTCGGTAATCGAAGGTCGTGTTACAAACACACCTTTCAACATACCAAGTACATAAGCGCTGTGATCTCCACCTGAACTAATGGCTAACATTTAATTATCCTACCCCTTCATTTATATCACTTCATTACAAGTCGTTCTTTGACGGTGGTCATCTGTGATTTGAACACTGCCACATCCAATTTACCATCAGCGTCCATATGTTCCCGAATCGTTTTCTCATTCCAAGGCACATGCTTGCTAGACTTAATTTCACACTGTACCCCTCCAATCTTCATCTTTTTCCGATCGCTCGTCCTCAGATAATCCTCCACTTCGTCTGCTTTCCTCTTCATGGTCTCCATAAGCATCTTCCTCTTCTGATTCAGCTCGGATAGTTGAGACCTTGCTAGAACCCAATCCTTCGTCTGTGGCATGTCCTCTGATTCCGATTCCGATTCCGTATCTGTCTGATGGGGGGAGTTCATGGTGTTTGCCTTTACAACATTCTCCAAATACACCGTTACGGCAAGCGAACAAAGTAATAATGACCACACCTGTGATAGCGAAGATCACTGTAAACCACACCGGAGCAGACATTTCCGATAGGGGCTCTGAATATATAGACAAACATCAAGATTAAACTGACACCTAAAATCGCAATGCTCCGAATATTTCCATTAATCTTTTTTGCCTTTTGGGAGCTGGGTAGTCTATAGAAGGTTCCTCGCGTTCAGACCATGTAGGTTCATTTTGTTCTTCCCTCATCATTTGTTCCCCATCAATTCCGAACTGTGGACCAAAAGTCGTTATTTCGTCTTCTGTAAATGACCCCCCCAGCGTCTCACGTGCAGCGTTTATCGCCATCCGTGCACGTTCTCTGACTAGGAAATCGGATGACCCCATCCCAGTTTGACTCGCGGCTTCATTTTCCGAATGAAAGGAATCCAACTCGTGCTGTATCTGCACCTTTCGAGTTCTATAAAAATCATTACGAATAAGCCCCGTCGTGCGATCTTTAAACCCACAGGCAAATGTAAAACCAAGCGGATCCCATGCGATGCAAGTGACACGTGGTAACACCCTTGTATATAATATCTTCCCTGTCAAATTCATAACAAACAGTTCAGCATTAGCTATACCACTATTTTTAATACCAACAATATATTGCATGTCTGGAGAGAACGAACATAAAGTATAAGTAAATCCAAGATCGTCCCTTTCTATTCCAATATGGTTTTTTGAAACTGTTTTTTCTTTTAGATCCCAAACGGTGAATGAATTATAATTATAGCTGAACGCAGCAAATCTACCATCTGGTGAGAATAATAAAGACTTTATTCGTGCACCGGTTTGGTACGTAGCAAGCGTGTTTTCGCGTTCAGTACTCCACACTGCCACAATTCCACCCCGATCTGCTGTCAACGCCCTGTGTTTATGTGAATCAGCGAACTGCACATGAGTTATATTACCCTGGGTCCATGTACGAATCAGGTCGTCTTGAATATTTAACTGAACGGTGTCCCACATAGTCGATGCAATTACAGATGCTACATTTGAATCGACTGACACGAACCACTCTGGGGAATACTTTACAATATAGTCAAATAAGTTGTATGCATAGTCTAATAAGAACTCTAGTTTGGGCTTCCCCCTGCATGAATGATCATACAAACTAATATCAGACATATAGTTTTGAGTGTCCCTAACTTCAGACACAATGTTTCTCCCATCTGCAGAGAACGCTATCGATGTCACGCCTCCATATGTTAACTCCAAATTCCCAGGTACGAAATGTGGTCCACTAGCTACACCTAAAAGTACATCATCCTTACTTTCACCAGACATTTTTTAAGACACAATATATGAATATATATAGAGTTTTTTTTCAAAATGCCTACTGTAAGACGGCGCCCACATTGTGGCAAAATCGGTCTCATGTTCACATACCAGCCTGTTGCACGTGTCAGGTCTCATATCACCAAAAGCGGTAACCAAGACACCACCGCTGCCACAATCAGGAACAGACCCATATCGTCCAGTTCACGCACCACACCACCCTCGACCATCTCTCCCACCACGCCAGACAGGTTCATAATAGACACAAACAGGGCATAAGATACACCCTCGGACCCGTCCGTACTTAACTTTGCAGCTCCGATCACAAGAGGCAATACAAAACACATCCCAGCCACACCGCCTATGACACTCCGAATCATCTCCATCTCAAAAGCCGGCGCACCTGCATACGTACAGAAGGCTAATACTGAACTGGTGATTCCCAGAACTACTGCTAGTCGGAGGCACGCTTTATAATTGTCAATATACTGGAAGAAGAAAGACACAACACAAGCTGCCATAGAACCGGTCACGCTAATAAGCGACAACTCAATCGGTTCTAACTTATCTTTCAGAGTGTAGAAGAAGACATTGTTCACTTCGGGAGTAAGACCCATAAAAACCGCAATCAACACAAGATGTCGCATGGCATAGATGGATTTGAGCGCGTTCTTCAAAGAGGATGATTCCTGGGCTGGTTCTTTAATGTTCCAGATCATTAGGGATAAGACAAACGGTCCGATGGCAGAGATCCGAAGCACCGTGCTATACCCCAAATACTCGTAAGCCATCCCCGCTAGCCCGGTGCCGATCATGGACCCAAACGATCTCGCTGTCCAACAATTACTCTGCAGAGCTTTCCCACGCGTCTTCGTGTACGTCACCACAATAGAATCGGAAGCCACGTCCGCATAGCAAATGCACAGGGACGACAGGGTCATGCCATAGACGATATGTTCACCAAAGTTGGGCAGATAAGCAAGCGCGAGTGCGCTCGCGAAAGCCCCTAAACAGACGCTCGCCCTTCTCCCTGTTTTATCAGATATGAAACCGTAAAAGGGTTTAAACGCCCAAGGCAAACTCACACAAGACCAAGCAAAGGCTAAATCGGAAGAAGAGAAATTATACATGTTGACCATCTGGAACTGTACAGAGAGAGAAATAAAGGCAAAGGTGAAGCCGTACACTGTGTAGGCAAAGTACAGAGTTTGCATTGTTGTAAGATTGTACAGGTTAATACTCACATGAACTTCCGGTCACTTCTCCCATCTAAACATTTATCTAGTATACTGAGCTTGGAAGTTGCTCTCTTGAACATATGAGTGTCCAAAGACCCATTTGCGATCACATAAGTCACCGTGAGCGGTTCTTCCAGTCCAATACGATGAGCCCTATCCTCTGCTTGCATCAAGACTCCGGGCACAAAGTATAACTCAGCAAACACAATGTTGGTCGCTCTTGTCAGTGTAATACCCGTCCCTGCAGCCAGCATGGACAAGCAGCAGTAGTCGATTCTTCCTTCTTGGAAATCTTTCACATAGTCGTCCCTCTTATCTCTGGGAGTAGACCCGTCAATCCGCATGCAGGGCAGCACCTCTTCTATCGCGTCTCCAAGGACCTTATGATGATGAAAGATAAGAGTCCTGGGTGGTAAATCTGCACATATCTTTTTGATCACGTCCACTTTAGCATCTGCTGTCATTAGAAAGAGTTCAGACACGAGTTGTTTCCTCTCAAAGATGAGCTCGTGTGTCTCCTGCTGCAGGCACAGCCTATTGATCTCTTTCCACCGCTTAAACTTTTGCTTCATCCCCTTACAAGGCACGTCCACCTCTAGAGTGGTTCTCGTTTTAGGAGGCAGATGCTGCAACACGTCTCTCTTCAATCTGCGTATGAGACAAGTGCTTTTCATCAACCAAGCCAATTCTTCTCGGTGTGTGGCACCAGAAACATCTACAAAGCCTAGGGGCGATTGCTTTGCTCCACAATATCTTCGTGTAAAACTAGTATAGTTTCCAATCACCTTGGGCATGAGCATGTACAATTGACTCCATAGTTCAACAGGTTTATTCGGTGCCGGGGTTCCTGTGAGCAAAAACACATGCTTCATTTGTTTAGCCATCTTCATAATGGCTTTTGTTCTCTTTGCGTTCTTGTTCTTTACATAATGAGACTCGTCCAAAATGAGTACATTAAATTTACCAAGCTCTCTACGATGTGTGAGGTCGTAGGATATGATGGCAGATGTTTCTGGTACCTTCTTGCCTACGATAGAGATCTCGTGTTCGGGATACCAAAACTCCATCTCTCGCTTCCAATTCTTGCACAAGTAAGAAGGACATATAATACAAACACGTCCACCAAAGTGTTTTGCTAATGCTATGCCTTGTGCAGACTTTCCCACACCCATTTCATCTCCTATCATGGCTCTCCCTATATGTGCAGCTCTTAACACACCTTCTTTTTGATGCGGATAGAGTCTTGGGTCTAGTTCCACTTCTGGGGGAGGGATTATAATAGGACCATAGTCTGATTGTGCAGACATGGGTGGCATGATGACCTCCATTCCCTTAGACGCTGCTACTTCAAGAATACCAACGTCTAAGGGATATTTAAGTTGTTCTTCTCTGGGGAATTCATAATGTTTCTTCTTTGTCCGGTAAGGAGATTCAAAATCAACAGTGGCTTTGGCATGATAGTGTGTGTCAGATATTCGCTGTACATCAAAAGTACACTTTCTGCGTCTCTTTATAGGGCGATACATTGTAATAGGATGATACATTTTATATAATATATGATATTGATATACACCGTTTAAAATCTAAGATGAGGTACATTTACAATACTCCGGGGGCTCCGGGGGCTGGGTAGATCTCCAGGATCCATTTCATCTCTAAATAAGTCTAAGTCCGAATCAGACATAGCTTCTAAATCAGACCATGTTAAATATTCATCGTCAGATGCTGGTGGTGTAGGTGTCCTAGGGGGGGTCTTGGGAGGATCCATTTAACTAACAACATAGTATCTATATATACTACAAATCATCATGTTATTGTTATAAAGGTAAATGCTGTACCACTATTGATCCCACTGCTGTAAGTATAATAATACCGATGCATATTTTATCTACGAAATTCAAGTGCAATTCGTCATCATTCTTTCTCTTCACCTTCCTCCTTCTCTTCACTTTCGTCTTTATCATTGTCTACTACTTTCTCTCCTTCACCCAGTACACCGTCTGGATTTATAGCTGTATAGCCATTCAACGAGACAGTTGAGCGAATGGTTTCTTTAACTACGTCCCACAGAGCCCAGGGTAGTGTGAAGACAGACGCAAAAAATAAAAATAAAGATTCAGCAGCCTGTACGATGGGGGAGATCATTTTGCTCAACTGTACACACTGCAACTACACCGTCTGTCTAACGGTGTATTTAGTAAGAAATAATTCCATCAAATCATGTTCCCCGCCTTCATGATTTGTTTAGAACGCCTCAGGGGTGAATTTTGCAGTGGGCACCTACCCCAGGTCCAAGATGTCTTTCCTCACAATGAAACTGCAAAATTTCCAGCAGTGGACGCCTCTCTTATAGATATATCTACAGACGTAAGAGTGTCTCCATTTGCTCGATATCACGTAGCACATGGTCTAGACACTGACTTCATGCACACAGGGAAAGCTTCTGCCCTAGGGTGTTCTTTATCACACATTGCTTTATGGAAGAAGGCTGTTGAATTGGACGAACCTATCATTGTTCTGGAAGATGATGTTCGCATGGACAAAGATTTCATGCACGCTGCCATTTCACGCATCCCAGCAGGTGCAGACCATGCAGCTATTGTATACCTGCCATTTGCAGACCGGTCAGAATGTGGCAAATACTGGTGCACAGTGCAGCCCCGACAGGGATTCGGTGGTACGCAAATGTACTATATCACCCCCCGGGGAGCTAGTATTTTATTGGAACAGGCATTGCCCATTGTATCCCAAATTGACGTATACATTGGGTATGTAGCGAACACGAGGGATGATTTTGTTTCGGTTTTTTATAAGCAAGAATTCTTCAGCACGTATGAATTTTGGAGTGAGTTCGGTAGCAGTACGATCGGGCACGATATCGAAATTAAAAAGTTCCTGCCAGAGTCCAATTGGTTTTATGTGATTAGTACTGTGTTTTTCATATCTTGCATATACGGATCTGTTAGAACTATACAGGAATATATTAAAAAAACTATTAGAGAAGATTAAAAACGTAATTTAAGTTTGTCTTTTCCCCCATAGAGGGTTTCGAGATACTCTTCGTCGGTATACGGATCATATTCATCATCTTCCGGATTATCAAACCCATCCCGCATTGCTAGCCTCTCTCGCTCTTCCTGTTGCGCTTTACGAGAAGCCTGTCTTTCCCTTTCTCTTTCTACATCAGCCTTTCTCCTTTCCCGGAGCTCTTCGTCGCGTCTGAGGCGTCTTTTATCATCTGCAGCTCTCTGTTGCTTTATCATACGCAACTGATCAGCTGTTTTTTCTGTTTTTTTTCCTGTATGTGGATTGTCTCCGAACTTGGTCCTCCGTTTATTTTTTTTCTTTATTTTCCCCTCGTTCATCATCTTGACAATGTCCTCGTAGGAAGCCATTTACCAGTACATGATGGTTATATATACATTTCAAGTGCAATAATTATGTCTAGGTGTATATGGCTCGTTAGCATCAAATGGTGTTCCAAAAGGTGCCCAAATGTATACTATGATGGGTATCAGTACCATATCCCAATAATAGCTTCGCTTATATTTGTTAGAATACATGTAGTACACGAGACCCGGGGGCAGAACAGTGCTAAGAACAGCCGCGGCTGTGGTCTGCCACGGTGCAGTGCGGTATGTCATACCATTGACCATAAACCACCCTACGTCTTCTACCACGAACCATAACAGTAAGTTGTAAAACCATATAATCAAGGTGCGTTTCCTTTCATCCATAGTTTTGCTAACTAACGAAGGCTGCAAAATAAATGTTACAGTCATCATTGCTATTAGATTCATTACAATGTGGTACCAGGTGAAAGCTAGAATTCCGCTGCACTGCGTCTGACTGTCGTACATCCACCCCCGTTTGCCTTCTGTTTCTACTTCCATCAAACTCCATAGGAATGCATGTGCTATAGTGTGCAGTGTGCTCATGGTCTACATTCCTTTGTTTTTCCTATACACCATTATAATAATATAGATTGGATGTGGTAATATAAATAGGAAACAATTGTTAAGGAAATGGATTCTGACGTAGTTCCTGTATGGTATAGTAACGCGAATCTTGAAGGAAATAGATACCCAGTGTGGTCGGTGTGCGCAGACCAGGTGTGGTTGTTTTCGGGGGATGAACGCGGAAATATCATAGCAGAGTCAGTGGAGGTTGAAATGCAAACGCTGGAAGGGCACGCGGGTCCAGTGTTGGCGTTGTACGTGTCTGGGGACCGGCTTTTCTCGGGGGGTCTAGACCAGACGATCAGGGTGTGGCGTATTGTGGATGAAATTTGGCAGCTGGATAAAATACTGGAGGGGCACACGGGTGCGGTGTTGACGTTGTGCGTGTCTGGGGACCGGCTTTTCTCGGGGGGTATAGACCAGACGATCAAGGTGTGGGACTTGGCGGGGGAATGCGTGCAGACGCTGCAGGGGCACGCGGATTGGGTGTCGTCAGTGTGTGTGTCTGGAGATCGATTGTTCTCGGGGAGTCGTACAATCAAGGTGTGGCGTTTTGTAGATGAAATTTGGCAGTTAGATAAAACGTTAGGGGGGCACACGGTCGGGGTAGGGGGGCACGCGGTTAAGATGTTGACGTTGTGCGTGTCTGGGAGACGACTATTCTCGGGGGGCACAGACGGAATGATCAAGGTGTGGGATTGGAAGTCAGGGGGGGTACAGACACTTGGGAAGCATGATGATGAGGTGTTGTCAATGTGCGTGTTTGGAGACCAGCTGTTCTCTACGGGAGAAGACAATACGCTGCGGGTGTGGGAATTGCAGGTTGGTTACTGTGTGGAGATATGGGTCAGCGCCGCCTTTCAGGCGCGTTGTTTGTTCGTATTCCCAGATGGTGATAACCCTAACGGTGGAACGCTGTTTGCGGCATGTGATGACGGTAATGTCAGGGGTTATAGATGTGGCGGCGAGTTTGCGGAGGCACCGTATGAACGACCGAATAGCACAACACCATATGTAAGCTTGCGGTTTTGATACACCGTTATATGCACCCCCAAAACACTACTTCTAGCGGTTTTGAGCACTAATCTTTTACTAAAAGGTTTTTTTTAAAAAAGGGAAATAAAATTATTTTTTTAGGATTAGGAAGATAGCTCTCAGATCTGCTAGAAGTAGCGTTTTGGGGGCGCATATAACGGTGTATATCAACAAACCTTGTGTCACTAAAAGATGAAGATCCAATTCCAACATACTGCGTGTAGTATAGAAACTAAAAGCAGCTTTCTCACACTATACGGACGTACCGAATCTGGTTCTGTTGCCATACACACATCGCTTAAACCCCATTTAATATGTGCCAAAGACCCACGCTATATCTCCAATGAAGATGGTAAACTAGCCCTGCCAGAGCACCACACAATAAGAGTAGTAAAGGGAAACGACATCACTGCGTGGGGTGACCGGGTTTTTTATAAAATTTATTTCGAGAGGGTCATGGATTTTTATATAACACGAAAGGTGATTAGAAGTCACGGGGTTGCAATGTATAACGATCAGGTTAGGTTAGACTCGCAATGGTTTATTCAAAATGACATACGACCATGTAGTTTTTTCGAATGTGAAGTCAACCCTTGGACCAGGCAAAAGCTAACATTTTGTGATTCAGAATATTGGTTAAAAAACATAAAACCTATACAAGGCTACATAGAACCTGTCATGCTAAGTTATGATATTGAGTGCCTTCTCCGTCCAGGGGAGTTTCCAGACCCCAAAATGGACCCTGTGATTACGATCGGGTGTTACACGAAGAAAGAGAGCAAGTGTTTCTGCCTGAATGACACGCCTGGTTATGAATCGTTCCCATCAGAGAGTTTAATGATAAAGAACTTCTTGCGATATGTACAGAGCATGAGTCCAGATATACTGACTGGGTACAATATTAATCGGTTTGACAACACGTATATTGAAACGAGATGCAAAATACTTGGGGTTGATTTCAAATGGTCAAGACTTCGGGGTCACAGATCTACTATTCGGCACATTACGACTCATTCCAACCAAAGAGGTACACAAGAACAATATAGGCTCGATATACCCGGAGTGGTAGTTATGGACGGGTACGAAGTCATGCGAGGACAACATAATCTGTCCAAGTACAGTTTGGAGGCAGTGGCTCAAAAGTTTCTCGGTACCGGTAAAGACGACATGCCTTATCATCTGATCCCTGAAAAGTTCAAAACCCCCGAAGGACGAAAACAACTTGCGGACTACTGCGTGAAGGACTGCAAACTCGTGATGGATCTGCTCGACAAACTTAAAAAGGTAGTCAATCTAGTGCAGATGAGCCAAGTTACGGGATGCTTTGCGGTGGATATCTTGAATCGCGGTCAGGGGATCCGCACGATTACACTCATGCATTACTACTGCAAAGAGAAGCGCATTTTCATACCAAGGACAGACAAAACATCTACACACTTTGAAGGTGCAGTAGTTGTTGACCCCAAGAAAGGGATGTACAAGGATGTGGTTATCTGTGTAGACTTTGCTAGTCTATATCCTAGCATCATGCGAGCCTGTAATATGTGTTACTGCACCATCGCAACGCGGGAAGAAATCGAAACGAATGGATGGGTTGAGGGGGAAGACGTTATCACAATCCCAGACTATGCGTGGGTGGATGGAAGACTCAATGTTACTCATAACCCCAAAAATGTAAGTTTCGTCTTGCCAAAGATACGGCAAGGTATTTTACCCTTAATGCTGGCAACCCTGCATGGAGAACGCAAAAGTGTAAAGAAAGAAATGAAGAAACAGTACGGCACAGACGCGTACGCTATCCTGGACGGGAAGCAACTAGCTATTAAAGTTGTCATGAATAGTATCTATGGGTTCACGGGGGCTAGGAAGGGCTATCTCCCCGAACCACGCATTGCTTCAAGTGTGACAAAGTATGGACGCGGGCTCACGCTGCGTACAATGGACAGTGTGAACAACAATCCAGTGTGGAAAGGAAGCGAAGTCATATATGGAGACAGTGTGGCAGCAGATACGCCTATTATGATTCGCAAAAAAGGAGCGTTTGAGATTGTTCAGATATGCGATCTCACGACAAAGTATATGAACTACGGTAACAAAGAAGCATGTGAATTAGTGGACACCGAAGTCTGGAGCGAAAGGGGGTGGACAGCTATTCAGAGAGTCATTCGGCACAAGGTAAAGAAAAAAATGTACAGGGTGTGGACAGAGGATGCGATCGTAGATGTGACAGAAGACCATTCTATGTTAAAGAGTGACGGCACGCCAGTGAAGCCTACAGAGTGCACGAGAGACTTACTCCACGCTGAATATCCCAGTGTACCTGAGTCTTATTCGCCGCTGAACTACTGGGAGGCATGGTGGTGGGGTGTTTCGCTTGGTCAGAGAAAATGCACATATGGTGTGGAATATGAGGAGTGGAAGATTCCTACATTTATTCTTCTTTCGCCCCATAGAGTGATCCATGGTTTTTTCGAAGGTCTGTGTTCTACCGGAAACAATAAAGAACGTGCTAGGAGAATCATGAGGTCAAAGGAGAATGCCCTGCGATACCAGTTTCTGATTCATCGCTTGGGAATGAAATCAGCATTAAGTAAACATGCTAAAGGATATCGTGTTTCTTTTCGCACAAAGAAAGCACCCGAAAAGTTCGGTATGGAAGAACTACCATCTGGTGGCTGGGTCTATGATTTAACAACAGAAAATCATCATTTCGCGGTAGGACCTGGTAAATTAGTGGTGCACAACACGGATTCATGTTTCGTGCGACTGTCTCGTGAGTTCTGCAATGGTGATAATGAGCTAGAACTCATAGGGAACGCACACTCTCAGGGTGAAGTTATGGCTGCAGATATTACCAGGATGTTTCGCACACCCATATTGATGGAGTATGAGAAAGCGTATGCGCCTCCGTTTGTCCTAAAGGGGAAAAAGAGGTACTTTGGGAAGAAACATGAGCCGGGTAAGAAAATGGAAATTGACATCAAAGGATTCGAATGTATTCGCAGGGACTACTGCCAGATGGTGATCAAAACTCAGAGGAGAGTGATAGAACTGATTCTCGATTGGAAGATTGATGAAGCTATCTCTTTCGTCCAGAATGTGATGAAGAAGTTGTATGCAGGAGAGGTTTCTATTGATGATCTCGTACTGTCAAAAAAATTGTCTCAAAAGCCTGAGGATTACAAAACAACATCGCCTCATGTAGAATTAGCAAAGAGACTGAAAGGAAAATACCAAGCTGGTGAAAGGGTAGAGTACTGGATTAGGGCAGGGAGGGAGCCTCTAAACCAGAGAGCAATTGAGAGGGAAGAGATAAGCAATTACCCACTGGATTTCGCATATTACGCAGAGAAACAGCTATGGCTTCCAATTCAGAGAATCATGGATATAGTTGTGGGAAAGAATGTATTCCGAAAGAGAGCTATCACGGCATCGGTGAACTCTGGCAGCATGGTAAAATACCTGTCAGTGGGCAACAGGAGGAAAAAAAGGAAACTAGTAGATACACCTTTATTTAAACAAATTACACCAGCAGACATACGAAGTTTTTTTGGATAACGGTGTATTTAATCACGTGTATGATATATAAATCATGAGTTCTACCGAATATTGGAGCGACGAGTCAGAAACGGACGAGGAGTACGACAACGAATTGGCTAGTTTAGAGACTGAGAAACGTAGAGATGAAGATACTCACATGCTAGCGGACCTCATGGCATATAATAATATTCGCTCCCCCTTGAACGGACCCATGGATGGGGATATGTTAAACGACTGCCTCAACCCACGATTGAAAATGAACGATGTTGTTTATAAAAATTTTTTACGATACGATGGGCAGGTGGCTCTACATGATAGAATAACACCCGAGAGGATAGGAGAGTTTAGAACAGCAGCGAAGGCTATGGCTGAACATTATTCTCCCCAGAATGCGAAATTTACTACATATATTAATGGTGTCACTGCACACCTGCTTAGATATCATTACAAACTATAACGGTGTAATCCTGTGCAGTGGGTTATGTATAACCATGGTTTCCCTAGGGGAGGGGGCATACGGGAAGGTGATAGCCATACAGACAAACGACAAGAAATATGCGCTCAAAGAAACTATACTCCCCGAGTTCCCCGAAGAATTAGAAGCTGTTATGGCTTCTGTGCGAGAACAGGATATGAACCTAATACACGCGCACATTATAAAAAGACATTGGTGCAGATTCATCGACAACAAGTTCCAAATCTGCATGGAACTTGGTAAACCCGTGTACAAAGCCGACGAAAGAAGAATACTGCACGACATCGGGCAAGCGCTGTATTTCATGCATTCAAAAGGTTTCATACACAGAGACGTAAAACCACAGAACATTGTGCAGGTTGGAAAGGTGTATAAACTCATCGACTTTGGATTGACGAGAAAGGGCAATTGCAGGACTGTATTGACTGGTTATATGGTCTCCAGGTGGTTTCGCCCACCCGAGTTACTCGAAGCAAAGGGAGACAGAGCATACGACGGACGTGTTGATATGTACTCTTTAGCGCTCACAGCCTATTTCCTTCATCGTCAGAAACCACTGTTCAGTGGAGACACCCCCACCCTGTTAAAAATGTACAAGAAATACAAACCGCGCGGTCTGTACAAATATCTCGTCTGTGATTACAAGGATCGTTTCACGTCCGAGCAGTTGCTAAAACAATGCAGTGTTGTCCCGATAGAGGGTTCAGAGGGTGAACTTCCATACAGAACTGGAAACGTAGCCAAGTTTGCTTCCATGTTGCAGGGTGGATATGATTTAGATGCAAAGAGAATAGGATATAAAGGAATATATAAAGAATTATAAATATATATAGTCAGTTCTTATATAACAATGGGTATAATAGATTGGGCAGGTGCAAAAGTTGTAAAGTATGGATATGGTTTTAAAGGCGTAACATCAAAAGACATAAAAATGTTACGAAAAATATTTCCGATATCGGATATGGGTAGTATGGGAGACATGACAAAGGAAGATGCATATGATATATACCTCAGCCTCGAGGTCCCCGATTTGGAACGTATTATAGAGATAATTAAAAAAAATAAGAAAGCAATTATGAAACAGATTAAGAATTCCAATATAGAATTTTCTATGAGCGACGTTAACCGTATAATTGGGGCTATGGAAGACATTGTGAAAGCAAAGAAAGGAGGCAAATCTCGAGCAGAAATGGAAAAGATTGTTGATAGAATGATCAAACAGTTTTCAAAAACAAACCCAGAGTGGTTCAACGAAGCTAATTTTAGAGAAGACACTATACTAAGATTTTAAAAATTACCCAACTCTAATTTCTACTAGGTTCTGGAGATCAATATGTTTATCAAATGCATTCATCACATCTTGGTAGGTGCACGCATTGATACGTGCTTCGTCCAGGAATGTATGCTGTGCCCTGACATATGTTTTGGGATCATCTGATAATGTAATGGGCATCAGTTTAAGACGTTCTTTCTGTACCCTAAACTCTTGTTCTGTAATGTTTTCCCTCCACTCTCCAAGAACTCTTTGAATATCTTTCACTCCGCGTTCCAGATTTCGCGGTGGGAATGTGGCTCCTATCTGAAACTTTCCAGGAGATATATGAGCTTCGATACCATACGTCAGTCCGTCTTGGATCCGCACACGGGTCATCAACATGCCATGGAACCCATACCCTAATACGGCAGTGGCTATATTTAGAGGGATGAAATCTTTATGCGATCGACCGATTCCAGACAATGCCTGCCCGAATAGTACATTGATAGAATCTTTACCCTGCTGCACCGTTACAGATTGGGGCGTGCGACTTGCTACAGGCACATGTTCTTGGTACTCTGAGTCGTGTTTGAAATAATCATGAACCATGTTCAACATGCTGTTTTCCGGTGCCACAGCAACAACTCTTCTTGGGGATGTTTTGACAATAGATATAGCTTGTGACAGTGAATGTTTGTATTTTGGTAATGAGAATATAGCCGAATCGAGCAACTTGGTAGAATATTTGTTTGGATCGAATGCAACGCTTTGCTGTATCTGTCTACCACGCTCCCCAGCTTGCGAATATCCCTTTTTATCCCCCCATATAGCTTCAAGATTCGCATGGGTAATTTCTTCTGGTTGGCTGGCATATGTTACCATGACAACTCCTGGACCAAGGGACGACCACGAAATATGAGGATCTTTGACCAGTGAGCTCATACTCATCGCAAACAATTCTGTATCTATTTTTGGAGTAAAAGTAGCACTCCATTGAACCATACCGGGTCGTTTCCACGATGCACTTGTATTTTTGGAAGGTTCGCTTTTTGTTGATGTCATATGTTGTGACTGGTCCAAATGTACTGACGGGCTAAACCTGGGTGGGCTTATGATATCACCAGTTAGGCGGGATCCAACGCTAGTAAGTTTTGGTACCGGCGCCGTGCTTAAAGGCGCATTGCGGACTTTGTACGGAAACATGACTCCCATAGTAAGACCAGTATCAACAAGCCAATGCAGTGAAGCCTGTGTTAAATCTTCGGGTGTCAGTGCTTCTAATTTATCGAATTTAGTGTTCACGTCGTTGGCGTCTCCCATAGCAACTGCTTCGGTGAAAGCATCTGCAACACCTTGTGCACTTTGGAGTTGCGACACCCAATCGTTCTTTAATTCATTTTTAGCTTTATTTAATTCGTCTCTAGTAATGTGGTGTGAAGTTTGGGTTTCGTAAACCACACCCAGCATAGCTTGTCTTACTTGGTCGGGGTCCCGGAATCCTACAGCCCACATGGAAAATAGACTACTCTGAAGAACACGGTCCCACATAACCTCAGTTTGCATGCAAGTGCCACTATTTTCTAATTTTCGCATTCTGTTTTTCAAACACTGTGCAAGGGCTGTTAACGCTACACTGTCGCTGTGGACACCTATTGGACCCTTAAACCCAAACGCACACATCGTCGTATCTCCAGGGATGGTGAATGTCTTCATACCCACCTGTGGTGGTTCTTCGGGATAATCGTTACTATCGGATCTACCCGTAGTAATACTACCAAATTCCCTTTCTACATGATTATGCAGCTGGTCGATAGTGAGAGTGCGCTCGTTGAATGGTCCGGCTAATACGTAGTATGCATTGTCTGGCGTGTAAGACCTCTTGAAGTAACGTTCCAGGGCAGCTCCTTTATCTTTAACAGACTGTTCTAAGGGTCCATAGTCGCCAATGGTGGAGTCACGAATTTTTTCTGTTTGATATGCATTTTTATTTAATGCAGCCATCATGGTACGCATAGGGTTCCCCTTGCCTCTTTCTAGTTCGTTCTCAACAACAGTACATTCAGTACCTAGACCCTCGATCAATAGCTTGCGGTCAATCCCCTTCATCCTGTCTGCTTCCCGGGCAATAACAGCCGGTATAAAATTCCATGGAACGGTGAGAAAGTAGTTTGTGCGGTAAAACGAAGTCGTTGCATTTTCTATCCCCCCCTTTAGTTCCAAATCGGTTATACACCCACCTGGAGTATTTTTATTGTACTTAACGCTACCTTTGTGGAACAGATGTTCCCAAAAATGCGCAAGACCTTCTTCGCCGGGGCGTTCATTCGCACTGCCAATTTTGTATACAATGTTCGAACATGCAGATCCGGGTGTGTCCATGGGTACATATAGACAAGTGAGACCATTTTTAAGTTTTCGTACTTGATATTCTAAAGGCATTTGTAAAGTAATGACATGTATTTATATGTTCACTGTATAAGATAGACAAATTATTTCTAAATCTCGAGCCCACGCGAAATCTAGAAATGGGAGGTTTCCGGGTTCGAGCATGACAAGTTTGGATGTTTGTATTTTTAATCCGTTCACAAGTGCCTTAGTAGTGACAATGGGCGTTTTGGGGAATACTTTTCGTAACGCTCGTTTCACCGAACCATACTGAGTGAGGAATGTTGCATCAGAGTGTTCCTTCAAATACGCGTATTTCGTACCCCAAGAGTTATCGTCTTGCACTCTGTAACATGTACCTTTATGCATGATTATTTTACCAGGTGTATCTTCCTCTGAGACACGCATAAACCCTTGCACTTTAGCCCTACAAAGGGCACAGTTTATATTTCTCCTGTCAAGTTCTGTAGCACAGACGCTGCAAAACACGTGTCCACATGGCGTTACAGCTGGGGCGGTGATGTTTTCTAAACAAATGGCACAGGTCTCTGATATTCTAGATTCCAACGTGCTTTTGTTTAGCTTGAACTTATCAGCAATAGATTGTAGTGTTCCATTATAACTATCTAGTTTTTCCCCACGGATGTGTGCTGGAACTAGGGTTGGGTTAAGTAAAAACTTGGATAACATTTCTTTGCGCTTGCGATACGGCATGCTGGCAATGTTGCGAACAATTTGCGAACTATTATGTTTAGCTCGGCATACTATTTTTTGTACATTTTGGATTGGAAAAAGGACACCCATTTCCTCCATCTTTTCTTTTGTTAATGAAATAACTGCATTGTTGTTTGGTGGGAGATTGAAAACACCGAACCCCTCCCCAAATATATGGTGAGAGTCTGCTGGCACGAAAGCCCAACGAACATTGCAGGGCATTTTTTGTATGACATCGCTGTAGACAGTACCACTTGTCGGTATAGACGTGCATATTAGCCGTTTAAACCCTCGCAAGGAAGTCCAGCAGCGGAGCAGTGTGGATCTTGTCGTTACAACCACTAGGTCGTCTTCTCTGCGAGACCCGTGTCTCCAAGAGAACCCTTTCCACATGGGCAGGGTGTCCGTTTCCACAACGATGAGAGTTTTTATAGGACTTCTCCTAATTAATTCTCTCACCAAAGTTGGAAAATCGATACCAGGGATTTTTAGGACACCACCATATGTATTTAATTTTTGGACACAAAACCCTTCATTCAATGTTAACCAATGTGCTCCAACATTTCGCAAGTATAGCTTTTCTATAGGTTCTGACTCCATACCTAGAATTCTAGACAGGGCATATGCTATTTCAGGGCTAGAGTGTATCCCTATAACAGCTGGCTTGTATTCCATCGGGGTCGAAATAAGTCCCAATACATTCCTAACACTATGTGATGGTGGCATGTCTATACCTGACCAGTACAGTTCGAGATCAACCACCTGCAAAGATTCGTTATAATGTATTTTGGGCACCAGATAGCGTCTGCTGAAGTGCCTATATAGGGCATATTCCGTTAGAGCCCAATCGTTTGAGTTTGACCCAATGCTTAACAGCTCGTTCACTCTTCTCGGATCATTATTATCTAGAGCAGCAGCAACGTATACGTCTATAGAATCACCATTTCGCATTTTATACCGCGGTGCAAGCAGATTCACATATTGGTGTGCCAAATCCTTAAGGATGGGATGCATTTGACCACAACCGTGATTAAATATATCGTGCATAATCTCTTCTATACTCATGCAATTGTATAATTTCATAGGAAGACCCCGAGTGTGAACAACAGGAAGTTGCATCGAGGTAATCAATTTCAGGGGTCGGTTCATGATAGGAACACCACTACCATATGTCCATGGGAACATTAGCCCCCTCCCTCTTTCGAGGCAAACAGTCCCTTGAAACATTACAAGACGTGTAGTATCTTCTTGCCACAGCGGGAGATCGTGAGAAGATTGGGATATATGACCAGATGAATCTGGAAGCCTTATGCAAATACTTGTAAAACTGGGCTGAACGCAAACATTATTACCTTCTCTCCTAAGGATGCGGGCTTTTACCCATTGACCACCTAAAAACAAAACTACCGGGTCTCCGCTAATGAGATTTCTTCTCCAGGATTCATTCGCATGTTTCAATCTTGCTTCTGGTACCCAAATGGCTGGACCAGTGCTTACCATCCTACGAAGCAAATTGACCATGCCATTACGTTTCCGTTTAACTACCCACACTTTGTTGTGGTACATGACAAGGTCCCCCCTGTGGATCTTACGCTTCTTAACCATTTGTTTGAAAAAGGTGGGTGAGACTAAATACACCGTACAAATATAAATACAACGCGTAAATCATAAAATGGCATATCTGTTACTCATTCCTGTAGTGTACTATGGTACCTCACATGTAGCAAATAAAATATTTAATATGACATCGGACTACGTGCTGGAAAGCGAAGTATTACATGATGATAGCGATGCACTACTCACTGCCGTAACTTCCGTACTAGATAAATACAAAGATATGAAAGAATCGCACCCTGCATTCAACTCAAAGGTTCTTGTTGAGGAAGGGGTAGATTCGTTGAAATACACGTCGAAAACGACGAAAGAACATTGGTACCAGCGTAATTACCATCACGAGAACGCACATTTACAACGCCTGCAAGGTGAATTAGAGCGCCGTCTACGTCTGTTCTTGCTTGTTGTTAAGGAGTAGACCCCCTCAAAAATACCATTTCTGCCCTGCGTTCGCTGACCCACATTTGCGTAGTTAGTAGTAGTGTACCACACATCATCGCTGTCATGGTTACTGTACTTATTATTTCGGCATAGGTAACACAGTTATGAGTTGGTTTTGGTTGTTCTTCCTTCAATTCTTTGTAATCCATTTTGGATAGACACTGTACTTTTATAGTTTAACTAATTTGTCCGGGTACCCTTTCTCCCTGTGGTGTCTGAGTACCCCTGGTAGGTAGTGTTTTTTCCTTGGCGCAGCATTTCTTTTTAGGGGGTTTAGGCTGCACTTTCTTTTTCTGCCTACATTTCACGCACGCGCAGATCATCCAAATAATACACGGGATGATCGTACATGTCATTACAATGGCGATGGTTAGCGTGTTATCGGGCAGAGGGGTAAAGGGCGTGTCGTATGGGATACTATAGTTACCCGGAGTCGGGCTCGTATTTGTGACGGGTATGAATATATTATCCACATGTATAGGACTAGGTACCAGGCTAGGAACTGGGCTGGGTGTCAAGCAATTGGAATATACAAGAAGTTTGTCTACATAGAGATCGATACACAT
>Ga0209630_10000668_pt1 | contig 39067 bp, 45 predicted proteins | sample COG_01_FD_184745 | JGI IMG/M metagenome (GOLD analysis project Ga0209630, IMG submission 184745) | Pelagic Microbial community sample from North Sea - COGITO 998_met_01 (SPAdes) (version 2) | ecosystem: Environmental > Aquatic > Marine > Neritic zone/Coastal water | place: Helgoland, sampling...
TTGATCAAGGATACCCAATTGGAGGAATTAATTTGGCAGGACAAACCCCCATTATTCTTGTCAATGATGGTCCTAGCATGGGAGGGTTTATTGTACCTTTCACCGTTCCATCTGCCTCATTTTGGAAATTAGGGCAAGCAAAACCAAGTGAATATTTTAAATTTAAGGAAATATCTGTTGAGGAAGCCCAAGATATGAGGAGTTACCAAACTTTAATATGTTCAGAGGAAAGTATTATATAAGGAGTAAAAATGGCGACATCAGTTTTAACATCAGTACCAGGTAATATATGGAAAGTTTTAGTTAGCGTTGGGGATACAGTGAGCGAAGGAGATGTTTTGTTTATTATGGAAGTAATGAAATCAGAAGTAAATCATAATGCATCAGTTAGCGGAACAATCACTGAGGTAAATATACATAATGATCAAGAAGGTGTGAGTCCAGGAACAGTTGCTATTGTTATTGAATGATAATGTCTGAAGATTTAATTTTATATAACGGACCTACCTCACCTTTTGGAAGAAAATGTAAAATAGTAACTTTAATTTTAGAAATCCCTCATCAAGAAGAGAAGATTAATATTTACAAATCAAGATTCTTAGATGAACATAATCCATTAAGGCAAGTACCTACATTAATAAGTGGAAATAGAGCAATAGTAGATAGTGATAACATTTGTCTATATTTAGACTCTATATCAAATAAAAAGTCATTGTTTCCTAAAGACAGATACTGGGATTGTGTGACAATGATTAGTATCGCAAATGGAATTATGGAAAATGCAGTTCAGAGATTCATTGAAACGTCAGCTATCTCAATTGAAGAGCAGCGATCAAAAGCAATAGAAAGATTTGAAAAAAAAATATTAAGATCAATTGAATGGATTGAAAATAAGCATGATGAGTTTGCAAAGGAAGAAATTACTATGGATCAAATTGCTGTCGCCTGTGCTTTAGATTATACAAGTTTTAGATTTTCAAGTGAGTGGAAAATAAAAAATACTAAGCTTAGTAAGTGGTTAGAAGAGATAACTAAAAAAAATTATATGAAAATTACCTTACCTGGAGAAAGTTTTAAATATGAATAGATTTTTTAAATTAATAAAATATAATAGGCTTCATCCAATGAAAATTCTAATTTTAATATTAAGCTATATATTTTTATTTTCATCACATGTAAAAGCTGAATATGAAATGCATATTCCTAATTGTACCCAAAAGGGAGTTGAAAATTGTGGTGGTTTTTTATTTGATAATGAAACTGGAGATGTTCTATTTTGTGGATCAGAGAGCTGTGCCGATTTAAAGCTTCCAAAATCATGGAAAAATAAAGTTGCGGAAAAACAATCAAAGCAAGATCAAATAATAGAGATGTTATCTAATTTACAAGTTGGTTCTGTAAGCAGTTCTGCAACTTCTTCCAAAAAGGTAGAAACTTCTGAGACTAAAAAAGATAATAAAAATAAGGCTAAGACTGAAGAAAAACCTAAAAAAAAGAAAGTAGAAAAGTGTGATAAAGCTAAGAAAAGTCTTTGTAAAGCATCTGGTGGAATGCAGTTAGGTGGATCTAAAATTAAGAAAAAGAAGAAGACTACAGACTAAAGTTGAATAAGAAGCTTTCACGCAAAACACTGGCTATTATTATCATAAGAGAAAAATTAGCTTCAGACTTATCAGAAGAAATATCCATGAATAAAGAAGAGGCGCTTGAGGTAGTTGACTTTTCACTACAGCTAGTCGATGAATGGCCAATAAGCTATCAGCAACTAAAATCAGAGATAAAGGCTTATATTATAATTAATATGTTTTCCTTAATTACAAAATTTCAATAATTAAATCCCACTAGTATCAATTTTCGATTTATTAATTTTTTCTTTCTTAGTTTCCTGCAAGTTATTAAAAATTTTATTTTCTCTCGTCCTAAATTCATTGTCGCTTAACACAATATCAATTCGTCTATTATTAAAACTATAATCACATATGACACTAAATATAAAAGTATTGTTATTTATTTTATCAATTAGTGACAAATCCCATGTAATTTTACTTTTAAGATTTATAGGTAATCTCTTTTTTTCTATTAGGAATAGATCAGAATTTCTTTCTTCAAAAGAGTTAATAAATATTTCCTGAATACTCAAACACTCTACTGGGCTAATATCTAATTTATTATTAGATCCATGGATTTCATATATATTGCCAGCAGTAGTGGATTTAATTATATATTGGGTTAAATAAGTATTAGGAATTTTGACTTTATCTTTAAATATTTCGATCGAGTCAATATCTTCTTTATTGTAATTAATTTTACCATCATTGGTGTATTGATAAATATCTGAATGTAGCTTGTATCCAAAAAGCTCTTTTGAAAAACCATAATTATGTATTAAAAAAATATTTAAAAAGAAATATAATATAAATTTAATCATTTAGCTTTTCTGGCATCATAACATCTCATTAGTTTTTATAAATTTTATTGTATGGGTATGGTATATCTTGTATTGAAAATTTCTCACAATATTCAATCCCTTCAATTAATTTTGACCATAAATAATTTCCTTGTTGTGTTAAGCTGGGTATTCCGTAAGCGGCTATTGTTAAAAACCATATTTTAAATGAATCTTTTGAAACTCTATCTGCTTTTGTATTTATTAATTGTGAAAAGGTATCTTTCCATTGTTTTATAAGCATCATATTTTCATCTTGTGTTAGTTCTCTTGCATTTGTAAAGTATTTTTTTTGAAGAGACGGTGTTTCTATATTTAAGATCTGATGTTTAAAATCATACGCGCTATCAAGTATAATTCCTATTTCATGCTTATCATTGACTTCTATCCAGCCGATAAAACCCTGTAACAGTCTAGTACAAATATTTTCGATTTGTGGTATTTCCGCATCTTTAATCATTTTTTACTTAAATATTAATTTAGATCTTTAAAATGGCTTGAACTTCTTTGGCAAGAGATAATATTTCTAGACACCCCTTCCCGGTTCTTTGTTTTTCTATTGCAGTCAACCCTAATCCCATTGAAGATACAAATATTTGACGGTTACCAAGAATTGTATTAGCACTGCTCACATTCATATCTTTCACAAATTTCATTGCTTCATGAATTAACTTTGATTTTGCATTAGCTCTATTGACTAGAACTAAAATTTCTTTTTTTTCTCTTTTAGCTAATTCAATAATTGACTCTGTTGCCCAAAAATCAACATGTGAGGGAGAAATTGGAATAATAACTAAATCCGCAATTTGAATTGCTGGTCTTCCGTCAGCGTCTATCTTTGGTGGTGTATCAATAATAATAATATCAGATTTTTCCTTTAGGGTTTTTGCTTCATATTGAGCGCCCCATAGACTTGCTGTTTTAAACTCAATTGTATTTTTATCTTGTAGCTTAGCTATTCTAGTCATAAACCACTTTCCCAAACTTCCCTGGGGGTCTGTGTCTAATATGGTGGTACGAAGATTATTTTTTAATGAAAATACTGTTGCTAAATTTGCTGCTATTGTTGTTTTACCAGATCCCCCTTTTTGTTGAGCTATGGTAATAACCTTAGACATTAAATAAGTATAAAAATAAATATCACATTAGAAAGACTTATTTCGCAATTCTTGTAAGTTTATTTTACTTTAATCATATATAGAGACGTTTTTAACATTGGAAAAATACCTTTATAACTTATATTACTTCTCATGAAATCATTTCAATTTAATACTACAGCAGGCCTGAGAGTTGGTAGTGGCAGGTCCACAGATACTGCGCCAGAAGTTTTATTCAAACTAGGCAAGAGAATTCTATTTATTACTGATCCCGGATTAAAAAAACTAGGACTTATAGACAAGACAATTAAAGCTTTAAAAACAAATTCCGAAATAATTATTTTTGACAGAGTGGAGGCAGACCCTTCGCTAAAAACTTTAATGAGCGTAGTAGACGTAGGTAAAGATTTTAATGCCACTGGTGTTATTGGCTTTGGAGGTGGCTCATCCATGGATGTTGCAAAACTTTGTGCTTTAATTATTGGATCAAATGAAGATATCGAAGAGGCTTGGGGCGTAGCTAATGCAAAAGGCCCTAGACTTCCTCTAGTTCTTTATCCTACAACAGCTGGTACGGGATCTGAAGTTACACCTATTTCTATTATTACAGTCGGCGGTGATGAAAAAAAAGGAGTATCTTCTCCTGTCATACTTCCAGATTTAGCAATATTAGATCCTGATTTAACAATTGGCCTGCCATCTCATATTACAGCTGCAACCGGCATAGATGCAATGGTTCATGCTATTGAAGGCTACGCATCTAAGAGTGTAAATAATAATATTATGTCAAAGATGTTAGCAAAAGAGGCTTTAAGTATTCTCGGGAGATCAATTAAAAAAGCTGTTTTTGAAGGAACTGACATTAATGCAAGAACAGATATGCTACTCGGATCAATGATGGCAGGAATGGCTTTTGGAAATTCACCAGTCGCTGGTGTTCATGCTTTAGCATATCCACTAGGAGGAACTTTTCATATTCCTCATGGTCTCTCAAACTCATTAGTATTACCTCATGTTTTAAGATTTAATATTGCTGATGATAATGCAGCCCGTCTTTATGCAGAATTAGCCCCTTATTTATTTCCTAAGATGGGTATCACTTCTGATAATAAAGAGACAAGTATTAAATTTATCGATAACTTGGCTTCACTTTCCAAAGAATTAGGCTTAGAGCAAAAGTTAAGAGGTCTGAATATTCCTGAAGATGCATGTGCAAAAATGGCGAGTGATGCAATGAAACAATCAAGATTGCTTATTAATAATCCTAGAGAGATTAAAGAAAAAGATGCATTTGATATTTACAAGTTAGCTTGGTAAATCAGTTATTAATAATTTGCATTAATACTGTTATTTATAATTAAAACAAAATAAGCTAAGTTATATGCTTGTCAGCATTTATAATCAAAAACTTATCTCGAATTAATATAAAAAATATAAATTCTATTTTTTATAATCCAACATATGAAGATTTATTGAAAGAGGAAACTTTAGAAAGTTTAGAGGGATATGAAAAAAGTTATAAAACAAATTTTGATTGTCAAAATGTTTATACTGGTAAATTTACAGGAAGATCTCCTAAGGACAAGTACATAGTAAAAGATGAACATACTGTTAATACACTATGGTGGAACACGAAAGAATATCCAAATGACAATAAGCCAATTTCTCAAAAGATATGGGATAGTTTAAGACAGATTACTGAAAAGCAATTATCAAATAAAAAAATATTTGTACTAGACATGTTTTGCGGTGCAAATGTTAAGACTAGATTTAGTATTAGGTTTATAACGGAGGTTGCTTGGCAAGCTCATTTTGTAAAAAATATGTTTATTGAACCATCAAAAGATGAATTAGAAAATTTTCATCCTGATTTTCATGTCTTAAATTCATCTAAAGCAACTAATAAAAATTGGCAAAATGATGGACTCAATTCTGAAAATTATGTTGCCTTTAATTTTAGTGAGAAAATGCAAATTATTGGCGGGTCATGGTATGGTGGGGAAATGAAAAAAGGGATCTTCGGCCTTATGAACTATATTCTCCCTCAAAAAAAAATAGCATCGATGCACTGTTCTGCAAATGCTGACTTGAATGGTAAAAATAGTACTATTTTCTTTGGCCTTTCAGGAACTGGAAAAACAACCCTATCAAATGATCCTAATAGATATCTAGTTGGTGATGATGAGCATGGTTGGGACTCAAATGGTATATTTAATTTTGAAGGTGGATGCTATGCCAAAACAGCAAAATTAACAAGTAAATCAGAGCCCATGATATTTGATGCTATAAAGGAAAATGCACTACTTGAAAACGTAAAATTATTAAAAGGAAGTCAAGTAAATTTTGATGATACATCGTTAACAGAAAATGGAAGAGTTTCTTATCCCATAAGTCATATTGAAAAGAGAATCAAAAATAAATCTGCTGCAGATCATCCATCAAATATTATTTTTTTGTCTGCTGACGCTACTGGTGTGCTACCTCCCGTTTCATGCCTTAGTTATGAACAGGCTATTTATTATTATCTTTCTGGATATACATCAAAAGCAATAGGCACAGAGATTGGCCTAACAGAAACACAAACAACATTTTCTTCATGCTTCGGATCAGCCTTTCTCACACTACATCCTGTAAGATATGCTGAAGTTCTTGAAGATAAAATTATTGAACATAAACCAAAAATTTACTTAATTAATTCGGGATGGAACGGGCGAAAAGAAAGATTAAATTTAGAAAAAACAAGAAATATTATAAGTTTGATTAATTTTGGAAAAATTCAAGACACGGATTTTTTTGAAGTACCATATTTCAATATTAAGATACCTAATTCCTTGTTAAGAGAAGATACAGATTTTTATAATCCTATGCGTTCCTTTAAAGAGGATGAGAGTTGGCATGCCAGCGCTTTAGATCTAGCTAAAAAATTTAATTATAACTTTGAAAAGTTCAAATTAATTAAGTCTGATCTTATTAATAGGTACCATACTTTTGGGCCTAAAATATAGTACTTTAGGAAAATATTTTAAACGTTATTATCATCTCTAATAAGACACTGATCTTAGATATAAAGATATGTTATGATTGTTAATTTATTTGATTTAGAAAAAAAATTTCCAGAAAATATTTCAGAAGCTATAGCTGGTTATTACGGATCAGGTGCTAGAGATGAAGTTACACTTAAAAGAAATAGAAGTGTTTTTAATGAATATGAGTTGTTACCGAAACTACTCAGAAATGTTTCAACTATCGATACATCTTGTACTATTTTAGATTTAAAAATTAATTTTCCAATCTTAATTGCTCCAATGGCAATGCAGTCAATGGCTCATCCTGATGGAGAACTTGCTACCAGCAAAGCATCAAAAGTCAGCAATACTATTATGACATTGGCAACATCTTCAAATAAATCAATAGAGGAGGTATCACCATATAATGATAAATTATTTTTTCAGTTGTACTTTGCAAAAGATAGAAAAATAACTGAAGAAATGCTTCTGAGATGCTATGAAGAAAAATATAAAGCAATTGTTTTTACTGCAGATGCGCCAAGACTTGGGACACGAGAAAGGGATGAAAAAAATTTTTTTAAGATGCCTGATCACTTAACTCTTGGTAATTTTAAAGGAACCTCTTTTGAAAAATTTGATGACTATGAAGGCTCAAGTATGAATATGCATTCTGAACATTTATTTGACCCAACTTTAACTTTTGAAATCATTAGTTGGATTAAAGAAAAATCTAAACTTCCTGTCTTAGTTAAGGGCATTTTGAGACCTGATGATGCAGTAAATTGCTTTAAAAATGGCGCTGATGGTTTAATTATTTCCAATCATGGCGGTAGACAACTTGATACTGCAGTACCAACATTGAAACAAATTTTACCTATTAGGCAGGCTGTTGGTAACGATAAATTAATCTTAGTTGATGGTGGTATTAGAAGGGGAACGGATGTACTAAAGTGTTTAGCGTTAGGTGCAAATGCTGTTCAACTAGGTAGGCCAATTCTATGGGGACTAGGCTACGACGGCCAAAAAGGTGTTGAACTTGTTTTAAATTTAATTCACAAGGAACTAATTGAAAGCATGGTTTTAACTGGGTGTAAAAATTTAAAAGAAATAAGCAGTGACTTAATTACTAAGTGTTAAATTTTTACTGACATAGCTTCTTTAACTCTATCGATTTTGTAATCTAAATTTTTATCAAATGGCATGATCAGTTGCATTTTTTTATAAATTTCTATGCAAGCTTGGTATTCTTCAAAGTAGAATAATATTCTTGCCATTCCGTCTAACGCTCCAAAATGTCTTGGCTCTAAATTAAGTGTACTTTTAATATCCTCCATAGAGGAATTATAGTCCCCCAATATAAAGTAAACAGTAGCTCTTTTATTATATGCCTCTGAATAATCTGGAAATTGAAGGATAATATTATTGAGGACCTCGATGGCTTCTCTGTATTTTTGTTTAGCGAAATATATAGGCAATGAATCCATAATTTTTTGAGTATAAGGATCGTCTATTTTTGTCCATATAGTCCAAATCTGACCGATTATCTTCTCATGGTTTTCCATATTTTGCGGATCTTTCAAATTTTGGAATAAACCCTCTAGATTGGGGTCATTTTGATCTGCTAAAAGAGCCTGAAAATTGAAGATAATAAGGAATAATATAATTTTTTTCATCTAACAAATAATTTATTACATATAATAAGTATAATGAAATTAATTATAAATATTTTTTTATTTTGTCTCTTCTCCAGCAATCTTTATTCATTTGAGGAAGATCAAAAATCATTTGAACTTACTAAAGAAATCATAACTCAACAAATAGAAGCTTTTAAAATTGAGGATGCAGATAAAGCTTATTCTTTTGCTGCACCATATATTAAACTGAGATTTGATAACTCTGATGTATTTATGAAAATGGTAAAAGAAAACTATGAACCAGTATCAAATCCGAAAGACTTTTACTTTTTACAGTCAAAAGTTCTCAATGGAGATATTTACCATCAAGTTCAAATCATATCACAATCCAATAAAATCTATATTGCCACTTACTCTTTAACACTAACTGGCAGTGATTGGAAAATTTCAGGTTGCGCCTTATCCTTAATGGATCAGGAATCAGTCTGACTCATTTAATTTAAAATAAATTAAATACCCGGATAAAATTATCAAAATAGATCCTATAATTTCAATATAGGAAGGAACATGACTGAAAATAATATATCCGATAATCAAACCGTATAGTATTTGTGAATAATGAGTTATACTTACATACGATGCTTCAATATTTTTAAGAGCAAAAACAAGCAATAACATTCCCACACCATCTAGAAAACCACCTGCGGAAATTGCAGCTAAATCTAAAAACATAATTGGCTGTAATGAATTAAGAGATAATAATGCAAATATAACTGCAGCGAAAAATAAGTTGTAAAAACTAAGTGCTATTGTTGTTTCTTTTTTTCCAAACAGTCTTACGGTAAGATCTAAAACCGCAACTAAAAAAGAGCCAATTAATAAAAGAATAATACCTTCTTTATTATATCCTTGATTAAAACTAAAACCTGAAATTAGAATGACTCCAGTCATAGCAATTATTAAAGAAAGAACTTTATAGATATTTAATTTTTCTCTTAAAAAAATAACACCCATAATTGTTAAAAAAACTGGTGCTGATAATAATATTGGATAAGCTATAGAGAGAGGCAATAGGATTATTCCTTTTAAAATACTATATGCTACAGCCGCCATCAGTATTCCTCTTGCTAAGTGAAGTGTGTAATTTTTGGTAACTATTTGTGAAAAACTTTTCTTATACAACAAATATCCTAGGACAGGTAAACATCCAGCTGAAGTGCTTACTGCGAATACAAGTGTAAACGCATAACCCTCAGCGGCAATTTTAATTAATGTATCTCCTAAAGAAAATATAAAATAAGCAATAAAACCAATTAGATAAACAATTGTTGGTTTTCTTAACTTCACAGGAGTCATGTGACCTATTTCTATATCTGAATAAAATTATCAATACAATGTTGTAAGTAGTTAACTTATAATAAGTGATGTTATAACTAAAAAGGCTGATAAATATGCAAAAATCTAACGATTGCAATTTTTTGAGAAGTTGAAAATTTGACTAAAGAGGAAAAATTAATAGTGTTTAGTTAGCGTTCATGCGGGGGCTGATTCGGTATTCAATTTCCTCCTCTACTATTTCGAGTCAGCCATCTTTCTAAATAGACTCTATATGTAGTAGTTTTTTTTTCTTTAGTATACCCCATGCATAATTACCGAGATCTCCTGATTTTTTTGTGACCCTGTGACAAGGCACATAAATCATAATAGGGTTTTTGCTTATAGCAGATCCAACAGCACGAGAGGCTCTGTTTCTTTGTATTTTTTTTGCAATTGCAGAGTAATTAGACTTAACACCATAAGGAATTTTTTGAAGCTCTTTCCATACATGTATTTGAAATGTGGTTCCCCATAAGAAAATAGTCGGAAATTTTAATAATGACTCTTTTCCATCTAAATAGTTATTTAAGTTTTTAATAATTTTTTTATGATAAATTAAACCTCTAGCTGGGTTTAGATTTTTTTTTATTTTATTAACTCTAGAATCTTTATACGGCAAAAGACAGCATATGCCGTTTTTATTTTCTAAAATAAATATTTTTCCAATTGTAGTTTCGATTTCTTCAAAGTAAAAACTTTGAAGGGACATTAAGACTTAAACATTTTTTTAACTTTATCAAAAAAACCTTCTGTCATTTTAGAATTTTCTTTAACTAGCGACTCATTGAATTTTGATAGGAGTTCTTTTTGATCTTTTGAAAGGTTGACAGGTGTTTCAGCGTGAACTCGAATAATCATATCTCCTCTACTATCCGTTCTCAATATGCTCATGCCCTTACCTTTAACCCTAAGTTTGTGTCCCGACTGCATACCCTGAGGAATATTAATGCTGACCATTTTTTTCTCAATAGTAGGAACCTCTATGCTTCCTCCTAGTGCTGCTGTAGTAAATGGAATTGCAACATCACAAATAATGTTATTTTTATCCCTTTCAAAAATCTTGTGAGAAGTAACATTAATAAAAACATACAGATCACCATTGGTTCCACCTAGCTCTCCAGCTTCTCCCTCACCAGTCATGCGAATTCTATTACCCGTTTCAATTCCGGCAGGGATTTTGATTTTAAGTTTCTTATTTTCTTTTACTCTGCCAGTATTTGAGCATTTACCGCACTTTCCTTTTATTTCTTGACCTGAACCACTACATCTACCGCAAGTTCTCTCCATTGAAAAAAATCCGCTTTGTGTTCTGACTTTTCCATAACCATCACAAGTTGTGCAAGATCTATAGGAATGCTTTTCAGGACATGTGGCCATTTTTGATATAGGCGCCTCGTAACTTTTTCCATTAAAAGCCTCTTCTAAATCAATCGAAACATCATAACGAAGATCATCGCCACGACTTTCTTGTGGCCCTCCACCTCCCATACCAAATATATCTTCAAAAATGTCAGAAAATCCACCACCGCCAAAGCCTTGTTGTCCGAAACCACTAGACCCACCCATGCCACCTTGTTCAAAAGCTGCATGTCCATATTGATCATAAGCCTGCTTTTTTTGGGGATCCTTTAAAACTTCATATGCATTGCTTACTTCTTTGAATTTTTTTTCGGCATCAGGTTTACCTTGATTACGATCTGGGTGGTATTTCATAGCCATCTTACGATAAGCACTTTTTATTTCTGAATCGCTTGCACCTTTAGATAGACCTAAGGTGTTATAAAAATCATCAGCCATATTTAATTAAAAAAATTAAGATGTAATACTATTTGGAGTCAGCTGATTTATCTTCATCAACTTCTTCAAAGTCAGCATCTATAACATCATCATCTTTTTTTTCTCCATCTTTAGAGTCTGGATTTGCGCTTGCATCTCCTGGACCGCCCTCAGGCTGTTGACCCTGTTGATCCTTATACATCGCTTCCCCCATTTTCATCGATGATTGAGTAAGGGCTTCTGATTTTTCTTTTATGACATCAAGATCGTCTTTCTCTAAACAGTCTTTTAGCTCCTTAAGATCAGATTCAATTTTTGTCTTATCTTCTTCTGAAATTTTATCTCCGTATTCTTTGAGATTTTTTTCTGTTTGAAAAACGAGTGCGTCAGCAGTGTTTTTTGTATCAACACCTTCTCTCTTCTTTTTATCTTCCTCTGCATTGACTTCTGCGTCCTTGACCATCTTTTCAATTTCATCATCAGATAGTCCGCCTGAAGCCTGAATTTTAATCTGCTGCTCTTTTCCTGTAGATTTATCTTTTGCAGATACATTTACTATTCCGTTTGCATCGATATCAAATGTTACCTCAATTTGAGGTGTGCCTCTTGCTGCAGGCGGAATACCCACAAGATCAAATTGTCCAAGTAATTTGTTATCAGTAGCCATTTCTCGTTCACCTTGAAATACTCGAATTGTTACTGCTCCTTGATTATCTTCTGCAGTTGAAAAAACCTGACTTTTCTTAGTTGGAACGGTCGTATTTCTCTCTATTAATTTTGTAAATACTCCTCCAAGAGTTTCAATACCTAAAGATAAAGGCGTAACGTCTAATAATAAAACATCTTTTACGTCCCCTTGAAGTACGCCCGCCTGAATTGCTGCACCCATAGCAACAACTTCATCAGGATTTACTCCTTTACTTGGTTCTTTGTCAAAAAAACTTTTCACAATTTCTGTTACTTTTGGCATCCTAGTCATACCACCTACAAGTATTACTTCGTCAATATCTGATGCTGAAAGTCCTGCATCTTTTAATGCCTTTTTGCACGGATCAATAGTTGATTGTAATAAATCATCGACCAACTCTTCTAATTTTGCCCTAGTTAATTTTACATTTAAATGTTTTGGGCCAGTTTGATCAGCAGTAATGAATGGTAAATTAACGTCAGTTTGAGTTGCACTTGATAATTCAATTTTAGCTTTTTCTGCAGCTTCTTTTAAACGCTGAAGTGCTAGTTTGTCATTTTTTAAATCTATACCTTGATCTTTTTTAAACTCATCGGCTAAGAAATCTATAATTCGTAGATCAAAATCTTCACCACCTAAGTGTGTGTCGCCATTTGTTGACTTAACTTCAAATACGCCATCTCCAACTTCAAGAATAGAAACGTCAAATGTTCCTCCGCCTAAATCATAGACAACAACTGTACCTGATTGTTTTTTATCGAGCCCATATGCAAGAGAAGCCGCAGTTGGCTCATTAATAATTCTTAATACTTCAAGTCCAGCGATTTTTCCTGCATCTTTTGTAGCCTGTCTCTGAGCATCATTAAAGTAAGCTGGAACAGTGATCACAGCCTGTGTAATTGTTTCTCCTGTATACGCTTCAGCAGTTTCCTTCATCTTTTGGAGAATAAAAGCAGATATTTGACTAGGACTATATTTTTCTCCACGTGCCTCAACCCAGGCATCGTCATTATTACCTTTTATAATTTTGAATGGGGAGAGCCCAACATCTTTTTGAACAACATCATCATTAAAATTTCTACCAATTAATCTTTTCACTGCGTAGAGTGTATTTTCAGGGTTAGTCACACCTTGTCTTTTCGCAGATTGACCCACTAATTTTTCAGTTTCAGTAAACCCCACAATAGAAGGAGTAGTTCTACCCCCCTCGGAATTTTCAATTACTTTTGGAGTTTTACCATCCATGATAGCAACACAAGAATTTGTTGTTCCTAAATCAATACCTATAACTTTTGCCATTTTTTTTCAGTCCTTTTTATATTAAATCTTTACTATCTTCATATGGGTTGTTTTTGTCGCTATTCAAGTGATTATCAACAATTTTATGAATAAAGTTGATTATTAAGAGGATTTGTCTTCTGTTTTATCAGTTTTTATCTTTGAAACACCGACCATAGACGGTCTCAGTAGACGGTCATGCAATGTGTATCCCGGTATAAGCTCTTGCACTACAATTCCAGGCTCGCAATCATCTCTTTCAATTTCAATCATTGCCTGATGAAGATTATGATCAAATTTTTGATCCATCGCTTCAATTTTTTTTATACCAAAACGATCTAATACACTAATTATTGATTGCTGGATAAGATCTAAGCCTTCGATAACGGGTTTAATTTTTTCTTCTTGTTTTAACTCATCTACTATACTCGCATTAGCTCTTTCAATGTTGTCTCTTATGGAAACTACTTCCTTAGCAAAATTTGTGATCCCATATTTCAAAGCATCTGCTTGATCTTTTTCTGATCTCTTTCTATAATTTTCTAATTCTGCGATGGACCTTAGCCTTTGGTCTTTTAGTTCTTCAATTTGAGTATTTAGCTTAATAATTAGTTCTTCAGGAGTGGGTTCCTTCTCATCTTTTTTTAAATCATCTTCAGGAGTGGCGTCCTGATTGATTTTATCATTTTCTAAATCATTATCCGTTTGATTATTTTCATCTTCTAAATTATTTTCAGTTTTATTATTTTCTTCCTCTAACATTTTGTTCTCCTACTTTTTTGAAATTACTTCTGACATGTAACTAATAATTGGTATGATTTTTTGGTAATCTAGTCTTTTAGGGCCTATTATACCTACAGCACCCGTAATGCCCTGCTTAGTTGTGTAATTTGATAATATCATAGACATGTTACTTTGCTTAAAAAGGTTTGTGTTACTTCCTATAAATATTTGTACTCCTGTTGACTTTTTCAAGGCCTGAATAAGTTTTTTTGCTATTTTTCCTGTTTCAATATCATTTAAGAGGTTATTTAAATTATCTATATCCATTTCTTGATTATTTTTCATTAAGTTCCCAATGCCCCGTATAAAAAATGATCCTGCATCTTGTGATCTTTCAATTTCTAGACCCTTTGATATTAAATATTTTGCATTAACATCAATAGAGATTTTCGTGTCTTTTAAAAATGATGAAACTTTATTTTCAAGTTCAAAGGGCGTAAAACTTCCTTTAAATTTTGACAAAAGATCAGCGACTAAATTTAAATCTTTATCTTCAACTTTATTTTCTAATTCCACCAATCTATTAGCTAAAGTACCGTCATCATATTGAATGATAAAGATGATTTTCTTGATATCAATTTTGTAAAAATCAATTTTTGATATTTTTGTAATTTTTTCTTCGTTAACCACTAAACTAGTTTGTTGAGAGAGATGGTTTAAGACTTCTATAATTTTTTTATTCTGATTAGCAAACTCATATGTGCTCTGACTTTTATCAATAATTTTTTTTTCTTTTTCTTGAATTTGACCGGGCTCAAGTAGTGCATTTGTGTAGAATTGTAGTCCCAAATCAGAAGGTGTACTCCCTGCAGAATGATGATCTCTATTTATTAAGCCGTGAAAATTTATTTCTGCCAAAACATTTCTTATTGTAGCGCTTGATAGATTTAATTTCATATTGTCTCTGATTGAGACAGATCCCATAGGATTACCATTCTTTAAATAATCCTCAACTAAGTATTTAAACACAATCCTCGCTCTATCACTAATATCTATAATTTTTTTATTCATTGTTTTGATTTAATCTATAAGTTATTGAAAATGTCTGGATATACAAGAATTGAACGAAAGTTGGATGAGATTAGAACGTTATTGATAGAGCCTCATATACAGCCAAATAATCCAAACTCATGTTTGGTCAAATTAGGTAATACTCACGTTTTGTGCTCCGCAGTTATAGAAGATAGAGTGCCTGGTTTTTTAAGAAACTCAGGAAAAGGATGGCTTACAGCAGAGTATGGAATGCTCCCATCCTCTACTAATGAGAGAGTAGACCGTGAAGCTGCAAGAGGTAAACAGTCTGGGAGAACTCAAGAAATACAAAGATTAATTGGAAGAAGCCTAAGATGTGCTGTGAACCTTGACGTACTTGGAGAAAAAACAATTAAAATTGATTGTGATGTAATCAGCGCAGATGGTGGAACAAGAACAGCGTCTATCATTGGCGGCTATGTTAGTTTAGCTAGAGCAATTAATTCATATAAAAAAAAGTATAATTTAAATAATCAAATTATTGTAAATCAAATTGCTGCCATATCTGTTGGAGTAGTAAAAGGTACAGCTTGTATTGATTTAGATTATCCGGAAGATTCGTCAGCAGAAGTTGACTGTAATGTCGTTATGTCTAATGACGGTCAATTTATTGAATTTCAATCAACAGGAGAAGAAGCAAAATTTACGAAACAAACAATATTAGAATTTATAGATTTGGTTGAAAGAGTAATGCCTATAATTAATAAAGCGCAGGATACAGCAATCTCAGTTGAATAAGGAAAAGGTTTTACTTGCCTCTAGCAATCAAGGAAAAATAACAGAATTTTTATTTTATATTAATTATTTTAAAATTTTTAAGGATCTTGAAATCATTACATTAGATAATTTTCCTAACATAGCTGATCCCAAAGAGGATAAGCTGACTTTTACGGACAATGCTAATTTAAAATCATTTTATTTTTATTCCAAAAGTAACCTCGCAAGCTTAAGCGATGATAGTGGTTTTATTATTGATGGTAGTGAAAACTTTCCTGGTGTTAAAACTGCAAGATATGCCAAAAAGTATGGCGGTATAACAGGAGCTATTAAAAAGTTATTTCTAGAATATAATGAAAAAGAGACAATACCCATAACTTTTCATTGCTCATTAAGCTATAAAAGTCACGATAGAGAAATAAGTGCAACTGGTAGTGTTAAAGGCAATCTCATTAACACATCAGCTGGGGATAATGGTTTTGGTTATGACCCTTATTTCATTCCTATAAATAATAATAAAACATTTGCCGAAATGGAAACAGAACAAAAACTCCTTCATTCTCATAGATTCTACGCTTTTCAGGACTTGGCTTTAAAGATTATTTAAAAATTATAGGATAATTTATAGTTGAATTTTTTACTTCCAAGTATCCCAACTCTTTTGTTAAAACAATTTTAGTAAAATTTTTAGTATTAATTATTTCATGGGCGATCGCTATAGCCATATTGATTGAGGCCCTGTAAAAAAACTCTCGGTGTTGTACTTTATGATCAGATAGATCTATATTAGAAATATCTGCTCTTTGCACTTGATCATAAAAACTAGAAATAGAGTTTCTTTGCTCTGAAAAATTATCAATAAGAAATATTTTATCATATTTATATACTGATTGTTTTGAAGATAAATTCGTTAAGATGTCCTTATAAGATGAGGTGTCATCAATTAATATAATATTATCATATTGAATTAAATCTCCTAATTCTTGGATTGCAAAATTGATATCAATTGGCTCTTCGGAGTAAGGCGAAGACTTAATATATTTACCTTGATATATTTCTTTTAAATAGTTGGTAAGTCTTACGCCGTAATAATTTTGTTTGTATAAAATACCAATACTCGTTGCTTTTGATAATTGATTTTCTAATTTTAATATATGAAAAAAAGGGCTCATACCAAGAAAGATAATTTGATCATCAGCAAATTGTTTTTTCAAACTTAAATCGTTTGTAAGACTTAAAATAAAATTATTTTTACCTAGATGTTTTTTCAGCAGCGTTAAATCTTCTGATGTATTGGGACCAATAATAATAGTATCATTAATTATGTCATTTGGTATTTCATTAACAGAATAATAAAATTTGATATCTTTATTAATTTGTCCTATCAACTCTGATTGGGAGAATTCTTCAAAGAATATTTTTTTTGAAATTATATTATCGTCTAATAGTACTATTATTTTATCAAGATCTTTGATCTTTAGTTTTTCTTGAAGAATTATCTTTTCTGTTTCTATTGCTTTTTGTGTCTTAATCGTTGATTTTTGAACAGTTGGAGCACATGAATATAAAATAAATAATGTGCAAATTAGAAATAATTTCATTAATCTAGCTCTCTATGAAATCTGGTTTATATATCGTTGCAACACCCATAGGAAATTTAGATGATATCACAATTAGAGCAATTAACATTTTAAAAAAATCTGATGTAATTCTTTGTGAGAATACAAAGCATAGTCTTAAACTATTAAGACACTTTGATATTAAAAATGCAAAAATTGAAAAATACACTGACCATGATTTTAATAAAAAACATTTACAAATAGAAGGGTTAATTAAATCCGATAACATAGTCTCATTAATTTCAGATGCAGGTTCTCCCATTATTTCTGATCCTGGGTCAAACCTTGTGAAATATTTATTTGAAAAAGATTGTCACATAGAAAGTATTCCCGGACCAAGTTCAATAGTATCAGCAATGCAGTTGAGTGGTTTTTATAATTCATATCCTACGATTTTTCTTGGTTTTCTTCCCAAAAAGATTGAGCAAAAAAAGAAATGCTTCAAAGATATGACATATTCTAACGTTATTTTTTTTACTACGTCGCCACAACTAAACAAAGATGTACAAACTCTATTTGATTTAGACCCATCTTGTAAAATAACAGTTTTAAACGAAATGACAAAAAAGTTTGAGAAGAGATTGAGCTTCTCATTGAATGAATATGCTCAACTTAAACCACTAGTTCTTAAGGGAGAGTTTGTCATATGTGTTGAATATAATGGAATAAAAGAAATACCAGCATTAAATGATAATCAAATTCTTAAGGACTTAGCAAAATATGGTTCAAAAAAAATATATGAAATATATAGAACAACGTATAATATGAAGAGAAATGAACTTTATAAAAAAATTCTTGCAATTAAAAAAAATTAACATCTTTATTATCATGGGCTTACTCGCCACTCTTGGTTGTAGTGGTCCGCAAGTAATAACAACAGGGGCAGGAGCGGCAATCGCAGCTGCAGAAGATGAAAAGACACTAGGTGATGTATTTGATGATACCAGTATTTCTATCGGCATCAAAGATAGGGTTTTCATGTATGAAGCAATACTGCTAACAAAAATTGGAGTTGACGTTGAGAAGGGGAAAGTATTGCTTACAGGAATTTTAAAAGATCAGAACCAGAGAGTTGAAGTTGTTCGATTAGCATGGAAGCAACCGGGGGTTAGAGAAGTGATCAATGAAATTGAAATAGAAGATAGCTTTAATATAAAAAATTATGCAGAAGATAAAATTATCCAAGTGCAATTAGTTGGAAAAGTATTGGGTGATAAAGATATAAAGAAATTAAAATATAATTTTGAAGTACAAAATAAAGTTATTTTTATATTAGGCGTAACATCTGATGAGGCGGAATTAGAAAGAGTTTTTGATCACGCACGATCAATAAAAGGTGTCCAAGATATTATTAGTTATGTTGATATCGGTTCGACAGACTACTCTGATAGTTGAGAAGTTTATTCTTATTAATATTACTATTCTCATTTAATTCTTTTGCTGGAAAATATGAGAGCGGCCTTAAGAAGGTGTCCAAACTAAACTCATTTGTTGATGGTAATGGTAATGCCTATCAAATTGATCAGATAAATAATCCTGAAAATACTATTTTGATTTTATACAGTGATGGCAATGAGGGAAATATTAATACAGACGAGCGAATGAAGTAATGAAAGATCATGGGATACCTTTAAAAAATGCTTTGCTATTCAAGAAATAAATGACGGCAAGATTTTGCATTATATTAAAGAAATACTTTAATTAATCGTTTGATAAAATGTGGACGTGGAAGTGGAAAACTTCTTGTCCGCCAGTCTCACCTTTATGAACTTTTAATTGAAATCCATTATCTACTATTTGTAATTTTTCAATCGTTTCATTTACACCATTCCAAAAACCAACAATCTCTTCTTTAGAGGCATTTTTATTAAAATCGTATATGTCAATATAAGGGCTTTTAGGAATGACCAGTACATGTATTTTTGCTTTGGGAGAGATGTCATTGAATGAAAGTATAAAATTATTCTCTAGAATTTTTTCACAAGGAATTTCTTTCTTTAAGATTTTGGCAAAAATATTTTGATCGCTATAAATCATATTCTAACCGGCACCCCTTCCTGATTTAGAAATTTTTTAACTTGTTGAATAGAAAATTTGGATGTGTGAAAAACACTAGCTGCAAGAAGCCCGGTAGATCTTGTTTTATAGCCTTCTTTAAAATGCTTAAGTTCTCCAACTCCGCCACTAGCGATAACAGGGATGTTAACTGCCTTATTGATTGCTATCAGCATTTCCTTATCAAAACCTGTTTGTATCCCGTCTGTGTCCATTGATGTTACTAAAAGTTCACCCGCACCTAAGTTTTGTACATTTTTTGCCCAAGAAACAACAGCTTTATTTGTTCTTTCCCTTCCTCCTTTTATGGTAACTAGCATTTTTTTACCGTATCTCTTGCCATCAATCGCAACAACTATACATTGAGAGCCGTGTTTAAGTGATGCAATTTTAATTAGATTTGGTTTTAAAACTGCAGTTGTGTTGATGGATACTTTATCAGCCCCAGCATTTAAGAGGGTTGTGATATCTTTGATGTCAGACACGCCTCCTCCGACCGTAAGAGGAATATCAATTACTTTTGCGATAGCTTCGACAGTTTTAAGAAATGTTTTTCTTTTTTCGTGTGATGCTTTTATGTCAAGCATGCACAACTCATCTGCTCCGTTATCTGAATATTTACTTGCAAGATATACAGGGTCACCAAGTACTTTAATATTTTTGAAATTTACACCCTTTACAACTTTGTTTTTAATAATATCTAAGCAGGGTATAATTCTAACTTTTAACATAGCTTTTGATACTCAGATAGTTCCTGTAAATCAATATAGTTTTCATATATAGCTTTTCCAACCACAACACCCCCATAATTATTTTTATATGCGTTAGTAATATCATTCATATTTTTTACACCTCCACCTATTGTTACAGGTTTGAGGGAGAGCTCTTTTAATTTTTTAAATGTATCAAAATTAAGTCCTGACAACATTCCATCTTTTGAAATATCAGTCACAAAGAAGGAATGAATGTTTTTCTTATTATAAAAATTTGTGATTTCTTCTAAAGATTTAGAATTTATTTCTTTCCAACCGTGACTAGCAAGTAACCCATCTTTTAAATCTAAAGCGATAGAAATTTTATTGAGTTCCGCGTCACTCAATTGATCGGAGAAAGATACGTCTTTAATAGCAAGAGTTCCGATTACCAGTCTATCAAAACCATCTGTAATTTTTTGGTTTATATTTTCTATGTCTCTTATTCCTCCAGCTACTTGTAAATGTAAATCAATTTTTTTTCTTATATCTTTTATTATTTCATAATTGTTTCCTTTACTTAAAGTAGAGTCAATATCAACAATATGAATATTTTCAAAACCTTGCCTTTTATACTCTTTTGCCATTTCAATTGGGCTAGAAGAGTAAACAGATTTATGATCAATCAAACCCTTTGTTAGCCTAATGGACTGTCCTTCGCTGATATCAATTGCTGGATATATTTTCATGATTTAAAAATAAAATTTTTGATAATTTTACTTCCCTCTTTATGGCTTTTTTCTGGGTGAAATTGAACACCATATACATTGCCTATGTTTACTACTGAAGGAAAATTATTACTATATTTGGTAGTGGCAGTAACGTTTTTACTATTCACACCTTTAAAATAATAACTATGGACAAAATAAAAATCTTTCAAGTCGGTTGTTTGATCAAAAACAATATTTGTATTTTTAATTTTAATTGTGTTCCAGCCCATATGAGGAATGATTAAATTTTTCTTTTTAAACTTTACGATCTCTCCTTTGATTATATCTAACCCTTTTATTTTCTTATTTTCATAACCATAGGTTGCAAGTATTTGCATGCCAACACAGATGCCCAAGTAGGGCACTGACAGTTCTTTAATTAATTTTAGAAGTTGTGTGTAAAGGTTTTTTTTGTGTAAGTTTTCCATTAAAGTGGCGAAAGCCCCTTGGCCTGGTAAAATTATTTTATCAATATAGTTGAAATCCTTTTTGGCTTTAATGATCTTTAGTTGATAAGGCTTATTTTCTATAATGTTTGATATTGCTTTTTTAATTGATCCAATATTACCTGAACCACTATCTATTAGACCAATAACTTTTTTTTTCAAAGCGCTCCCTTAGAGCTAGGAATAGTTTTTTTTCTAGGATCTACTTCAATCGCAGATTTTAGAGCAAGAGCGAATGACTTAAAACAGCTTTCAATAATGTGGTGATTATTTTTACCATAAATGTTTTCGATGTGACAGTTCATTTTAGCTTCGTTCACTAAAGACTTAAAAAATTCAGAGAACAGCTCCACATCAATGCCGCCAACTTGTTCTAATGATGTGCCCGTCTTCCAAATAAAAAAAGGTCTATTACATAAATCAATAACGGTTCTCGTGCATGTTTCATCAAAAGCAACATAAGAATTCGAAAATCTTTTTATGCTCTTTTTATCACCAAGCGCCTCTCTTATAGCTTGTCCAATAGTCAGACCAACATCCTCAATAGTATGGTGATAATCCACTTCAATATCTCCGTCACATTTAATTGAAAGATCTATGAGACCGTGCGTTGAGATTTGTTCTAACATATGATCAAAAAAAGGAATTTTAGTACTAATTTCAGATTTGCCTGAACCGTCTAAGTTGATATTCAAAGAAATCTTTGTTTCTTTAGTTTTTCTATCTATTGAAATTTTGCGCATCATTTGTAATTGAGTATTTAATAACTATATTTATAAGATTAATGGAAAAAAACAAAACAATAATAAGAGCTACGACAGTTGTTTGTGTAAGAGACGAAAAGTCTGTTGTAATAGCTTCTGATGGTCAAGTTACACTTGGCACATCAATAATTAAGTCTAATGCTAATAAAATTAGGACTTTTAACGACGAGAAAATTATAGTTGGGTTTGCCGGGTCAACTGCCGATGCATTTACTCTTTTTGAAAGATTAGAGAAAAAATGTGAAGAGTTTTCTTATAATTTAAAGAGATCGTGTGTTGAATTAGCAAAAGATTGGAGAACTGATAAATATCTTAGAAGGCTTGAGTCAATGATTATTGCGGCTGACAAAGATGAAACATTTTTAATAAGTGGAACCGGTGATGTGTTAGAGCCACAGGAGGGTGTAGTAGCGATTGGTTCGGGAGGAAATTTTGCACTGAGTGCGGCTAGAGCTCTTAAAAGAAATAGTAACTTAAACTCTAAAGAAATTGCAACTGAGTCCTTAAAAATTGCTGCTGAGCTTTGTATTTATACAAACGAAACTTTAAATATATCTGAAATAAAATTTTAATGGACGATCAGAAATTAACACCACAAGTAATTAAGGATGAGTTAGATAGATATGTTATTGGACAAGATGATGCTAAGAGAGCGGTAGCTGTAGCTCTACGCAATAGATGGAGAAGGTTAAATATAAAAGATAAACTTTTAAGAGAAGACATTATTCCAAAAAATATTCTCATGTTAGGGCCAACTGGGTGTGGAAAAACTGAAATTGCTAGAAAATTAGCAAAACTCACTCAATCTCCTTTTATTAAAGTTGAGGCTACAAAGTTTACAGAAGTAGGCTATGTCGGGAGAGATGTTGAACAAATTATCAGAGATCTTATCGAGGTAGCTATTAATTTAGAAAAAAAAATAATTAAAGAGAAATATATAAGTGTTGCTTACGAAAATGCAGAAGAGATTATTCTGAATGCATTGTTAGGAGAAAATCCCACTAGCGAGACGAAAGAAAAGTTTAGGGCCATGCTGCGCAACAATGAGCTCAACGATAAAGAAGTAGAAATTGCTATAGATCAAAAGAATAATCCATTTCAATCCATGGACATACCAGGAATGCCTGGTGCACAGTTGGGCATGATGAATATTAATGACATCTTTGGAAAAGGAGTTAAGAATAAACAAAAAACTAAAATTAAAATTGGAGATGCATACGATCCTATAATTCAAGAAGAAATAGAGAAAATTGCAGAAAAACAAAATGTTGTGCAACTTGCTATAAAAAAAGTTCAAGAAAGCGGCATAGTGTTTATAGACGAAATAGATAAGATAGCCACAAGCAGTGAGAGAAGAGGCGGTGACGTGTCACGAGACGGTGTTCAAAGAGATCTTTTGCCTCTGATTGAAGGTACCACTGTTTCTACTAAATACGGATCAATTGAGACAAATCATATACTTTTTATTGCATCTGGAGCTTTTCATCAGTCAAAACCAGGAGATCTTTTGCCAGAACTACAAGGAAGATTGCCTGTAAGAGTTAGGTTAAACGGATTAACTATGTCGGATTTAATTAAGATACTTAAAGAAACTGACAACAGTTTGATTAAGCAATACAAAGCACTGTTTGAAACTGAAAATATTCACTTAACATTTAATGATGATGCGATTGAAAGAATTGCCGAACTCACAGAAAAAATAAATCAAGATGTTGAAAATATTGGCGCACGTAGACTTCAAACCATGTTTGAGAAAATACTAGAAGAAATAAGTTTTATGGCAAATGTTGACGATTTAAAAGAGGTAACTATTACGTCTGAGTGGGTTGATAAATCTTTAGGTAATGAAATAGTTACAAAAGACGATCAAAAATTTATTTTATAGATCTCAACTTAATATAAAAAGCCCCAAGTCCGCCATGTTGTATCTTACAAGGATGATAACTGTGTACCAGGCCATTCATCGGTTCTTCATTTATCCACTGGGTAAAGGCATTCCTGATTTTGCCTGAGAAGAAGTTTTCTTGATTTGATTTGTTACCTAGACCAGTTATTACTATATGAAGTTGTCTTTTAATTTGAATATTGCTTTCAAAATACTTTACTATTACTTTTTTAGCCCCATCAAGTGTTTGCCCGTGTAAATCCAATTTAGAAAAGTTATTTTTTTTAAATAATTTGTATAGTTCTTTGTCGTTTGAAACATTTAAACTTTTTTGTGATATAAAATTTGGTTTTGATTTTTTATCATAGCGATCTTGGTTTTTAAGGAGGCTTTCATAATTGCCAGACGATTTATCTTTCTCAGGACTGACGCCAAGATTAATTGATATTTTATTAATCTGATTGTCTTTATCTTTTGTTACTATGGTTTTTTTTTCGTTAAAAGAGATTTTAATTTTATGAGACAACTTTTATTGAGAATAGTTTCCAGTTTGGATCTTTTGAATTCTTATCTTTTTCAAATCCCCACTCTTCTGAAACGGTAATTAGTTCATTAGTTTTAACATCATAATGTTCTGACTCAAATCCAACCAAGTGCACAAATTTTGTATCAGGCTTGCTAGATGATATTAGCTTTGAAGACTTAATGTTCATAAATTTAATGTTAGAAGGCGATTTATTCTCATTGAATATTTTAAGAGCTTCTGGTGTCAGCAATTGTTCTACCTTGCTTATGTTACTAGACTGATAAGCCTCAACAATCATTGAAAACGCCTGATTAGCTCCTTCTAAAAAAGCATTATCAGGATTTGTGTCAGCAGTATTAGTTTTTGATTTAGGCTTCAAGATGCCGGCTTTAGCAGTTTTAATATTAATAATCTTGCCCTTTTCCGAACCTAGGATGTTTTTTAATCGCATTATGAGAAAAATTGCAACAACTGCAAATAGTATTATATCTAAAAATTGACCGCTCATGTATCTCTGTTCGCCTCTACCTTTTTTATAAACTCTTTATGACGTTCTGTCTCTTCTTTTGTTAATTGTATAAGTCCGTCAAATGGTTTCATTTTCACTTCTTTATTATTATCATTTTTAGTAGATAAATTAAATCCCATTTGGGTGTGTCCTCTTAGCTCTAAATAGACATCCGTTAGTATCTTCGCATCTTTTAAGGCACCATGATGCTCTCTATTAACCATAGAGTTGATTTTTAGTTTCTTCACTAAACTGTCTAAATTTATTTGCTGTCCAGGAAACTCATCCCTAGCTATAACTAAAGTGTCAATTATTCTATCTTGTGTAATTTGATCAAGCCTTTCCTCCATTAATTCATTATTAATAAAGCCGATGTCGAACTGTGCATTGTGAGCAACAATTATATCGTCCTTTATAAATTCTAGAAAGCTTTCTGCTATTTCAGAAAAGCGGGGATAAGGATCTAAAAATTCATTGGTTATGCCGTGTATTTTAATGTTTTCTTCCGTTAATTTTTTATTGGGGTTTATATATTGATGATATGACATTCCCATTTCCTTATCAATAAGCTCAAAACATCCTATCTCAATAATTTTATGACCATTTTTGTAATCCAAACCAGTCGTTTCTATATCTAGAATAATTTCTCTCATATGTATTTTTCGCACTTAATTAAATTATTAATAAAATCCAATTTTGATCCATTATTATAAATTGTTATATCGCTAAGTCTTTCTTTGATAGCGTCCGCACCCTGATATCCGTTCATTGTTTCAAAGTAATCCTTTGTTTTACCTTTAATTAATATTCTTTTCAGTCTTTTTGCCAGATTACTTTTTATAAAAATAACTTTGTCATAATTTTTTTCAAGTTTTTCCTCATATAGTAGAGGCACTTCAAAAAAAATATTTTTCTTTGTAACAAATGTAGGAATTTTTTTTGATCTTAATCTGCCCATTATTGGATAAATAGCTTTCTTTAATTTATAATTAAATAATGGGTCTTTTACTTTTTCAATAATAACTTCTTTATAATTTTTTTTTTCTATACCAAGTTTTTTTAAAAGTTGGGATCGGGTTTCTTCATTTTCATATATTGACTTAATGATCAAATCTGAGGAAATAGCAAAGTTGCCCGCTCGCTTGAAATAACTTAAAGCTGTTGATTTGCCTGATCCAATTTTACCTGTAATAGCAATTTTAATCATGATTTAACTGTGATTTTAACTTATTTCTTAAATACTGGCTTATTAATATTTCTGTTTTAAACCAAGCCTCAAAGCTTGGTTTTGCTTGCTCTAATAACATGCCCAAACCGCTATCATGAGAGACATTATTTGCTTTGGCTATATCAATTAATTTCGTTCTCATTGGGTTATAAACAATATCTATTACGTAAGATGTGTTGCTAACTAGTTTGTAAACATTACTAGCTAAATGTTTCTTACCAAGCATTCCGGCATCAGAAGCATTTATAATTAAGTCATAACTTTTGCTTCGTAGCTCTTTACTGTCAATAATAAAATTATTAAACATTGATCTTGATAATGTTTTTTTCTTGTTTAACGATCTTGTAAATATATCTATTTGATTAATATTTTCATCATTGAGAAATTGTAATATTGATCTTGCGGCTCCTCCTGCCCCAATCAATAATATTCTATAAATTTTTTCCTTAACTAATTTTTTGTATGTTTTTGCGAACCCAATATAATCTGTATTATCTCCATAAACCTTTTTATTCTTCTTATATACTAAATTGATAGACCCTATATTTTCTGCTCTATCGTTTATGTTATCACATATACGAAAAAAATTTTCCTTGTAGGGGACTGTTACATTAAATCCTAAAAAGTTATTATCTTTTTTGAAATCTTTATAAAACTGATTTATCTCATTAGGCTTAATCTCATAGCAAACATACTCTGCATCGATTTTATTTATTTTCATCCAATAGTTATGTATTATTGGTGATAGGCTATGTGATAATTTTTCTGCCACGATGCCAATCTTTTTTCTCATTTAATAAACCTTAATGCCCTATACAAAGGCACTAATGGCACTCCCAATATTGCATAATAACTACCGTCGATCTTTTCTATAATTTCTTTTCCATGTGACTCAATATTATAACAACCAACAGATTTTACTATTTTATTAAAGTGCACGTTTACATAATCTTTAAGTTTTTTCTTTGTGTTGTTTTTAAATGTTATGTTTGCTCTATCAACTGTTGACCAAAGTATTTTTTTGTTTTTAATGATAACACACGCTGTATATAAAGTGTGTTTTTTTCCGTTCAAGAGATTTATGACGCTTAAACATTCCTCTTTTGTGGTAGACTTAAAAATTGTTTTATTGTTAATGTGAACAGTTGTATCAAAGCACACAATTATTGAATTTTTATGAGTTTGACTTAAGTGCAGGGCTTTTTCCCCAGCAAGACGCAAAGCTTGTTTTGATTGAACTATTTTACTTCCTAGCAAGATCTCCTCTTCGTTTATATTTGGAGACTGATATTTAAAAGTCAGACCTGCGTCTGTAAGTAGTTTTCTTCTAGTCTTGCTTTGGGTTCCTATTATCAAACTATTTGTAACCTGTTGATTAAAGTGCATAAAAGTCCTTATTTTCACTCATATTCACAATTATATGTATAACTTTATCCTTATCAACCTACTAACAGGTGTTGATTAATTTCTAAAAGTCAAGTTTTCATGAGTTTTTTGTGAATTAAGTTGTTAATCCCCGTATTTAGACCTACTACTACATATCTCTTTTTTTTTAAAAAATATATTTATTTATTAGATAATTTGTATATATTGAATTTTCTTACTTAATACAAAACTCTTATAACTAACCCCATGCATTTAAACGAATTAAAAGTAAAAAAACCACAGGAATTACTCGATTACGCGAGTAGTATTGGTATTGAAAATTCAGCTGGTCAGCGCAAACAAGAAATTTTCTTCTCAATTTTAAAAAAGCTGGGCGAGAAGGGTGAGGAAATTATTGGTGAAGGTGTACTAGAAACTATGCAAGATGGTTTTGGTTTTTTAAGATCTGCAGATTCCAATTATTTACCAGGCCCAGATGATATATATGTTAGTCCAAATCAAATTAAAAAATACGGATTAAGAAAAGGTGACACATTAGAAGGACCAATTAGACCACCAAAAGAAGGCGAAAGGTACTTTGCTTTAATAGAAACTAACAAAATAAACTTTGTTAACGTAAAGGATTATAATAAATTTAAAACAAATTTTGACAACCTAACCCCCTTATATCCTGAAAAAAAATTTAGTCTCGAAACTGACAAGCCAGATAAAGATCTTACTTCAAGAATTATTGATATTGTTGCTCCTGTTGGTGCTGGTCAAAGATCAATTATTGTTGCGCCACCTAGATCTGGAAAAACTGTAATATTACAAAAAATTGCAAAATCTATCACAGACAATTATCCCGATGTATATTTAATAGTTCTACTTATAGATGAAAGACCAGAAGAAGTAACGGATATGCAACGCTCTGTTAAAGGTGAAGTAATTAGTTCAACTTTTGACGAGCCAGCTGCAAGACACGTACAAGTTGCGGAAATGGTTATAGAAAAAGCAAAACGATTAGCTGAAAATAAATTAGATGTTGTTATCTTACTAGATTCACTAACAAGATTAGGACGAGCTTACAATACAGTTGTTCCTTCTAGTGGAAAAGTTCTCACAGGCGGTGTTGATGCAAATGCTTTACAAAGGCCAAAAAGATTTTTTGGTGCAGCTAGAAACATCGAAGAAGGGGGGTCCTTAACAATTATTGCTACTGCATTAATTGAGACTGGTAGTAGAATGGATGAAGTAATATTTGAAGAATTCAAAGGTACTGGAAATTCAGAAATTGTTCTTGATAGAAAACTTTCAGATAAGAGAACGTACCCTGCTATTGATGTACAGAAATCCGGAACAAGAAAAGAAGACTTACTATTAGATCAAGGCGATCTTCAAAAAGTATTCATATTAAGAAAGATTTTATCATCAATGGGCACGGTAGATGCAATGGAATTTTTACTCGATAAAATGCGCGATTGTAAGACTAATCAAGAATTCTTCTTGAGCATGAATAAAAGCTAATTAATTAAGGTTTTTTCTCTCTTTCACTCTTTCACTCTCTGTCTTTAGTTGTCCACAAGCACCTAGAATATCCTCACCCTTTGACTTTCTTAAAGTTACAATATGTCCAGATCTTTTTACTATGTTAAAAAATTTATCAACTGTTTCTTTGTTAGATGGTTCGTAACCTACACCGGGCCAAACATTAAACTCAATCAAATTTAATTTACATGGTAATTTACCCATCAACTTGATCAGTTCTTTTGCACAACTTTCTGTATCATTAATGCCTTTCAATAAAACATACTCCAAAAAAATTTTTTCATTATTTGTTTTTGCATAATTAGAGCAACTAGATATTAGATCTGCTATTTTATATTTCTTATTAATTGGCATAATTTTTTCTCTGATTTCATCATTAGGTGCGTGTAATGATAGTGCTAGACATGTCTTAATTTCATTGGCTGCTTCCAAAATTTGTGGAGTAACTCCAGCGGTAGATACTGTAATTCTTCTGGGGCTATAATCTAAACCAAAATTATTATGCAAAATATTTATTGACTTTTTTACATTTGAATAATTATAAAACGGTTCACCCATTCCCATGTAAACTATATTACGAATTTTTTTTTCACTTCCCCAATCTGTAAGCCTATCTTTTGCAATTAATAATTGTTGGACAATTTCACTAGTATCCAAATTTCTTACCATCATTTGTGTGCCCGTATGACAAAATTTACAATTTAAAGTACAGCCAACTTGAGATGAAATACACAATGTTCCTGTTTTACCAAAAGGTATATACACAGTTTCAACTAAATTGTTATCCTTCAATCTTAGTAACCATTTAATTGTTCCGTCTACAGATTTTTTCTCTTCACTAATTGTTATACGATCAAAATCAATTTTGTTTTCTAAGTTTTCTTTTAGTTCATTAGAAATGTTTAAAAAATTATCTACCTGCATTAAACCTTTTTTATAAACAAATTTCCAAATTTGGTTAGCCCTCATGCTTGACTTTTTTTCATCTAAATTAAAACTATTGCTTAAATAAGCTTTCAGTTCCTCATATTCTAAATTATAAAATATATTTTTTTCCATTTTCAATCTTAAGAGCCTTTACTAGTCTTTACCTGAGTCTATAGTAACAATATGTATAATTCTGATACCATATATTCTAATTTTACTCCAATTGTAAAGTCGGCAGTTATTGGTTACAGAATTTCAGGACCGCTTACATTAGTTATTTTGGCAAACCTAACAAATTTCGACTTCTCTAAAAAACCAAACTTTGTTTTCTATAAAAAATTGTATGATCAAAAAGAAGAACTAATTGATATTGCTAATATTGTTTATTTTAAATCACCCAGGTCATTCACCGGTGAAGATATAGCAGAAATATATATTCATGGATCTTTGGCTATTGCTAGTCATTTGGAAAAAGCTATTTCTTGTATCTCTCATCTGGCCATAAGAGCCGCAAAAAAAGGCGAATTTTCTTTTAGGGCAATGCTAAACAACAAAATAACTCTTAAACAAGGACAGTCTATCAATAATATGATTGTGTCAGATAACATAGGAGTGATTAATTATAGTAAAAAAATCCTCTTTAATGGCGATCAAGAAAGTGCTCTTTATAGCTTAAAAGATTACATTGTTAATATTTACTCAAAGATCATAACGACAATAGACTTCACAGAGGATGAAAATTTTGAATTAAAGTTGATATTACTTGACATAAGTAGTTTTTTTAAAAATGTTCAAAATGCACTAATAAAAAATAGAACAACAATAGAACAAAAAAATATTCTAAATATAATGATCATTGGTGATGTTAATACAGGAAAATCAACAATTTTTAACAAAATCATAGACTCAGAAAGGGCAATTGTTACAAATATTAAAGGCACAACAAGAGATATTATATCTGAAAACTTGATTCATGATCATAAGGCCTTTAAAATATTTGACACAGCCGGATACAGAAAAAAACAGGGCAAAGTCGAGTTAATCGGCTATAAAAAAGCTCTTAAAATCAGTAAAGATATTGATCACTTTTTCATTGTTTTTAATGGAAAACTTACTAGTACTGCTTTGAAAAGAATGATTAATGACTTTTCTATTGGCACTAATTACACATTAATAAGTAATAAAAGTGATATCCAGAAAAACTCCATATCTCTAGCAAATGTAATTGAAACAAATAGAAATATGCCAAGATTGCAGTTACTAAAGAAACTAAAATTAGTAAATATTTACAATAAGCAAATTAAAACAGGCAAGAAGGACTTGAGTCTAAATAAAAATGAGCTAATTTTTCTCGAAAATATATTAATAAAGAAAGATTATCTTTTAGAACAGAAAGATATACTGATAATACAAGAAATTATCAGAAATATAATTGATGAGTTTTCAGAAAATTTTGGATACATAAATAATGAGGATATATTAGACAATGTTTTTAGTAAATTTTGTATTGGTAAATAAGTTCCACGTGAAACAATGACGTTTTATTTACAATTATTAATGATTTATTATCTAATATAAATTATATTATTAGTAATTAGAGAGTGAGTGTTCCACGTGAAACAAGATTTTGATGTAATTATTGTAGGCGCAGGTCATGCTGGTATAGAGGCTGCAAATATATGTAATAATTTTGGTCTCAAAACTGCTTTAATTAGTAATTCTAAAGACGATATTGGGCAAATGTCTTGTAACCCTTCTATCGGGGGGGTCGGGAAAACCCATATAGCAAGGGAAGTAGATGTTATGGGAGGTCTTATATGTAAAATTGGAGATCTTTCATCAATTCATTATAGAGTATTGAATCTTTCTAAAGGCCCTGCAGTCTGGGGAATTAGAGCTCAAATTGATAGGGCCCTTTATAAAAAAAATATGTTTAATTTCATATCAAGCTCTAAGATTACCATAATTGAAGATGAAGTTATCGACATAATAACCAAAAACAATAAAGCTATCGGTGTTAAGTCTATAAAAAATAAAGATATTTATTCAAAATCTACCATTCTTACAACTGGTACATTCTTGAATGGCAAGATATATTTTGGTGACGAGGTGATAGAAGCAGGTAGAATTAATAATAAGTCCTCAAAAAAACTCGCAATATTTGTAAAAAATAATTTTGATATTATGAGGCTTAAAACAGGAACTCCACCAAGAATTTATAAGCAATCTATTAATTATAGTAACTTAACACCTCAGCCATCAGAAAATAATGATATTTTTCTTTCCTTTTTTACAGAACAAAATACAAACAAAATGATAGATTGTTATATTACTAAAACTAATAATAAAACACATAAGATTATAAGAGATAACTTAGATAAATCCGCCATGTATTCTGGAATTATAAAATCTCAAGGTGTTCGTTATTGCCCATCAATTGAAGATAAGGTAGTAAAATTTGGTGATCGTAATGGTCATAACGTATTCTTAGAGCCCGAAGGGTATGACTCCGACTTAGTATATCCAAATGGCATATCAAATTCATTAGATAAAAAAACACAAATTAAATTTCTTAAAACAATACCTGGTTTAGAAAAAACAGAAATAGCTCAATTTGGCTATGCAGTAGAATATGATGCGGTAGACCCAAGAAGTCTGAAGCAAAACTTCGAGAGTAAAAAAATTGAAAATTTTTTCCTCGCAGGACAAATTAACGGAACCACAGGTTATGAAGAGGCGGCAGGGCAAGGAATGTATGCTGGATTACATGCCTCATTTAAAATTAAAAAAATAAAATTAAGAGAACAGACTTTTAATAGAGCAAATAGTTACATAGGAGTCATGACCGATGATCTTACAAAGCTCGGGGTTACTGAACCCTATAGAATGTTCACATCGAGATCAGAGCACCGCTTAAAGCAGAGAACAGATAATGCATATGAAAGAATTTATCCTCAAACAAAAAAATTTAAATTGTTAAATAGCGATGACAAAAAAAAAGTTAATGAAATAATTACAGCTGAAAAAAAAATATTAAAAAAAATTAATATAATAAAATTATCACCCAACCAGTTGTTAAAATTAAATATTAAAACGAAGCTTGATGGAAAAGTAAGAACTGGTTTTGAAATATTAAAATTATTGGATGATGATGTTGATAAATTTTATAATATTTTTGGAATAATAATTAATAAGAAATTGTTAACTAAAATTATTTATGATTCAAAATATGAAGTTTTTTATGACCGAGAAGAGAGAGCAAAAGAGCTAATTCTAAAAAATCAGGCTTTCAAACTCAAAGGCTTTAATTTTAAAAATATACCTTCCTTATCAAAAGAAATTATTGAGAAATTAGAAAAACATGAGCCAGAAAATTTAAATGATGCTAGTAGAATATCGGGTATGACACCAAGTGCGCTGATGCAATTATTAAGTTATAAAAAACCAAGAGTTAAAAATGTTAGAAAATAAAAGCCTTATAAAGTTTATTAATCAAGAATTTTCAAAGAGTCAAGGTGCTGTAATCATAGAAAAGATAAACATTTATAAGGAAATGCTTCTCGAAGAAAATGAACGTATTAATTTAATTAGTAAAACAACTGCTGGTGATATTGAAGACAGACATTTCCTTGACTCAATTCAGTTAATTGCTTTGATAGACGATAAGACCCATTCAATTGTTGATATTGGCACAGGAGCTGGTTTGCCCGGTATTTTGTTAGCAATAGCAGGCTGTAAAAGTGTTTATCTAGTCGAGAAACAAGCAAAAAAATGTGACTTCCTTAACAGGGTTAATAATAAGTTGGGGCTTGATATGCATATTCTAAATTTAAGAATGGAAGATATTGGCGATAAGCAATTTGATTATGTTGTCTCAAGAGCTTTTGCAAAACTAAACAAAATAATTTCAATTACAAAAAAAATAACTCATAAAAATTCGAAATATATTCTTTTAAAGGGAAAAACATTTCTTGATGAGATAAAGTCCGTAAATAAAAAAAGATTTAACATCAATTACATTGACAGCATTACATCACCTGATTCAAAAATAATAGAGTTGAGCTACAAATGATCCTGACGATTGCAAACCAAAAAGGCGGTGTTGGAAAAACAACAACAGTTGTAAATTTAGGCACGGCTTTGGCATCAATAGATAAAAAAGTTCTAATAGTAGATGTTGATCCCCAATATAATTCATCCCTTTCCTTTAATAGTTACAATCATGATTTATCTATTTACAAAGCCTTAAGCGGTGAAAAAAAACTTTTAGAATTGATCCAAGAAACACAAATTCCAAATCTTAATATTATATCTGCCTGTGAAGATTTGGCAGCAGCAGAGTATGAATTAGCAAATGATGAAAATAGAAACTTTATTATTAAGGAACAACTTGAGCACATTAAAGAGAAATATGATTATATCTTCATTGATACGCCCCCAACGTTGGGATTACTTACAATAAGCGCATTGGCAGCAAGCGATGAAGTGTTAATACCAGTTCAGTGTGAATTTTTTGCATTAGAGGGCCTTTCAAAACTAGTAAAAACAATTGATATGATCAAAGAAAATCTAAATCCTAGCCTTAAGATTAATGGCATTGTCTTGACTATGTATGACAGAAGAAATTCTCTTTCCTCGCTTATAGAAGATGAGGCTAGAAAATATTTCGATACAATAGTTTATAAATTTAATGTACCAAGAAATGTAAAACTATCCGAAGCCCCAAGCCACGGCCTACCAGCAATAATATATGATCTAAAATGCCCAGGCTCACAAGCATACATAGGTCTTGCGCGAGAATTTATAGAAAGGAATAAAATATGAAAAATAAGAAACTCGGGATGGGATTATCGTCTCTATTAGGAGCAAAAGACACTAAAAAAAACGACAATAATCAATTAGAAATTAACCCTAATGAAAAAAATTTATTTTTTATACCAATTGAAAAAATTATCAGGGATCCCGAACAACCAAGAAAGATTTTTAACGATGAAAATATTAAAGAGCTAGCGTTATCGATTAAAAAGCATGGCTTAATACAACCCATTATTATTAAAAAACATGGAGTTGATGAATATAGAATAGTTGCTGGTGAGAGAAGATGGAGAGCTTCACAAATAGCAAAACTAAATATAATGCCGTCAATTATTTTACCATCTGATTTAGACAAAGATGAGATCTCTTTAATTGAAAACATACAAAGGGAAGACCTCAGAACCACAGAAGAGGCCATTGCCTATAATAACCTAATAAAAAAGAACAAATATAGTCACGAGCAACTTGCAAGCATTGTAGGAAAAAGTAGATCACACGTAACAAATACACTTAGAATACTGAATCTAGATAAATTCTTCTTAGGCTTATTGGATAACGAAATAATTACTTTGGGACATGCAAAAGTACTAATTGGAAAAAAACAAGAGGACCTAGACTCAAATATTATAGAAAAAATGAAAAGCAGTAAGCTTTCAGTTAGAGAACTTGAAAGAAATTTAAGTAAAAATTTTATTAAGCCAACTCCTGACATCAATATTATAAATGAAGAAAAAAATCTCAGCAGTTTAATAGGATTTAAATCTCAAATAAAATATAATTCTAAAGGACAGGGATATATAAAAATTTTTTACGATAATTTAGAACAATATGATTTTATTGTAAAAAAAATTAAAAATTAAATTTTTTTATCTTCACTTCTCTTTTAAAAAGACCATATAGTTTGGATAACATTTTAATTGAAAAATCATTTTTATATTTGAAAATCTCTTTTCTTACCGACAATATGGTATCTTTCTCATAGTCTTTTACTTTTTCAAACGAGTGTGTATGTACTTTTAATTTTTGAAACTCAGAAAAAAAAAAGTGTGGATTATCAAATGAAAAATTTAAAAAGTTAGTTTTAATTTCATTTGTTAAAGATTGAAAATTCTGATCTTGGAGAACAAAAGAAGACATATCTCTTTTATAATCATAGGCGTTTAGTTGTACCGATTGTTGAGAATTTTTTTTATATGAGGAATAGTTAACAAATATAAAAAATTTTTGCGATACATCTTCCACGCTTGAAAGATCTTCTATGACATTTTTTGTTGTCCCAATGTCAAATATATAAGCGTTCTTTTCCTCGAAAAGTGATGGCGCTATTAGTTCGTCAACATTCTTAATATTTTCAACTTTTCTACATAAAAATACTTTAACTTTTAAAATTTCCTGAATTAATAATTCATAAAATATAGTTACTTCCGGGCTTACTTTTGGTAATAACATGGTCGTTTTTTTTTTATCATCTAAAAATAAATTTATTTTATCTAAATTATTCAAGCGGCGTACAATCATTATTATGGAATAATAATAAATCATCAATAATTTCAAGCGATATATTCTCACTATTTATTAAAAAAATATCATTTTCAGCCGCTAAGTTGCTTAGGCTAGCACTGCTATTAGCTAATAGAAAGTTTTGTTCAGAATTATACTCTTCATTAAACGATACGCATTTTTTGTTTCTATTATTGTATGTTGTTATCTGAATTGATAATTGATTTAATTTTCTTGATGCCACTTTAGTAATGGAGGTAGATTGATTTTTTTTATCTTCACCCATAGATATAGTGATAATATAATCAGAATTTACATCGTACATGTTATTTGCTATTAGCTGTTGAGCCAATATGTTTTTGAATATAAATGCGTTTTGGCCACCAGAAAGATATTCTATTGAAAATTTATTATCATTGTTTTTTAACTTCATACCGCACGAGGACAAGATAAGAAAACTAAAAAATAATATTAAGAATTTTGTCTTTAACATGTATAACTTTCTTTATTGGATTGTCTTTAACTCTCTGTTTAAATTTATCTATTAATAATATTTGATCTATAATTTTTTTTTCGTCATAATTTCTTTTAACTTTAAAAGTATCTACAAACCTTCCATTTACTTGAATTGGTAAATTTAATTCATTTTCTTCAATTTCTGATACATTTACTATTGGCCATTGTAATTTAATTGTCTCTTTTGGAAAAATATTAATTAAAATCTTATTTACAAGACTAGGAACAATTGGAAAGAGACATGCTAGAATATCTTTAGTTGTATTTGAATTTCCTGTATATATTTTTTGTTTTTCTAGATAATTTAATAATGTATAAATCTCAGCGATACATTTATTGAAGCTAAAAGAATTAATATTTTCGTTCATATTGTAAATAAAAACTTTTATTTTTCTTTTCTGTTCTCCGCTAATTGGTGACGCATCATTTTCAAAATAGCGTTCTATTCTCCCTACAAGATTTTTTGATCCTTGAATTCCCTCTTCAGTCCACTCTAGGTTTCGATCTGGTGGTGAGTCAGATACCATAAAAATTCTCGTAGCATCTAACCCATAATTTTCCAATATTTCTTTTGGTTCAATGGTGTTCCTCTTTGATTTACTCATCTTTTCTATCGGGCCTTCTTTAACAGGATTTCCGTCTTTCAGATCAATTAGCATATCATTTCTTATAGCAACTTCATTTGGTCTAAGCCACTTTTTGTCAGCATTTTGGAATGTTTTGTGGGTAATCATTCCCTGTGTAAAAAGCTCCAAAAAAGGCTCATTTATTTTTAATTTATAAATATCTCTTATTGCTTTAGTAAAAAATCTTGAATAAAGAAGATGGAGAATAGCGTGTTCAATTCCACCTATATATTTATCTACTGGTGTAAATGATTGTATTTTATTTATATCAAAAGGCTGTTCTGTGTTTTTGCTGTCCAAAAATCTTAAAAAATACCAAGAAGAATCTACAAAAGTATCGAGAGTGTCGGTTTCCCTAAAAGCTTTTTTTCCTGTTTTTTTACAAATTATTTCGACCCAGTCCTTTGTGTTGTCTAATGGGTTTCCTTGGCCAGTAAAAGTTGCTTGTTCTGGTAAAACAACCGGCAATTCATCATAATCTAGGACTCGATATGACCCGTCTTCGTAATAGATTACAGGAATAGGACAGCCCCAATATCTTTGTCTTGAAACACCCCAATCTCTTAATTTAAAATTAATTGATTTTTTGCCAATATTTTCTTCTGAAAAATAATTTATTATTTTTTCAATTGCTTCATCTTGTAAAAGCCCATTTAAAAAAAGTGAATTTATCATTCTACCTGCACCAGTAAAGGGCAGTTCGGCATCTTTACAATCAACTACTTTAATAACAGGTATGGAATATTTTCCAGCAAATTCAAAATCTCTTTCATCATGAGCGGGACACCCAAATATAGCGCCTTGACCATAGTTATCTAAAACAAAATTTGCAAGATAGATGGGAATATTTTCGCCTGTTATAGGATGAATACAATAGTGCTCGAGAAATACTCCAATCTTTTCTTTTTCATCAGCCTCAGCAAACTTTTTTTGTAAATTAGATATTTCATTTTCGCCAAAACAACTTCGAGCAAAGACATGATTAATTGAAAGGGCAATAAATGTAGCGCCAAAAATTGTATCAGGTCGAGTTGTAAATATTTCAATTTCCTTATTAAGCCCTTTAATTTGAAACTTTATTTCAGCTCCTATTGACTTTCCTATCCAGTTCCTTTGCATGGTCTTAACTTTTTCTGGCCATCCAGATAGATCGTCAATACTAGTAAGAAGTTCTTCAGCATAATCTGTTATTTTAAAAAACCACTGCGATAAATTTTTCTTTATAACATCAGCTCCTGTTCGCCAACCCTTGCCATCAATTACTTGTTCATTAGCAAGTACAGTTTGGTCAACAGGATCCCAGTTTACCATAGAATCTTTTTTATATGCTAAGCCATTTTTATAAAAATCAACAAATAGTTTTTGTTGGTGTGTGTAATATGATTCGTCGCATGTTGCAAATTCTCTATCCCAATCTAAATCTAAATCTAAGGACTGTAAT
>Ga0209630_10000670_pt1 | contig 38934 bp, 46 predicted proteins | sample COG_01_FD_184745 | JGI IMG/M metagenome (GOLD analysis project Ga0209630, IMG submission 184745) | Pelagic Microbial community sample from North Sea - COGITO 998_met_01 (SPAdes) (version 2) | ecosystem: Environmental > Aquatic > Marine > Neritic zone/Coastal water | place: Helgoland, sampling...
ATTATTTTTTTCTTGGAATGACTTTCCAAAATGAAGGACGACGAAGTAATATTCCCTACTTGGATATTCGTCGAGACAGACTTTTAGAATATGATGTCGCCTTGGGATTGAATGGTTTATCCCAAACCAAGGTTCCTTCAGTGGGAATTTTAAGTCCACTTCTCCCTCCAACGGCAGCGACTGGTAATAGGGAGGGAATGTCGTTCATGGCCGAACTGAGACGTGCCTATGACCTAGCCGTCATTCCTCATTTTAACGATATACTTCCTGAGTCTTTGGATGTCTTAGTGTTGATTGATACGACTATTCTTAAGCAGAAAATGCTTTACGCCATTGACCAGTTTGTCATGAGTGGGGGGAGGCTCATAGTAATGATGGATCCCTATCTTCGCTTTAGTAGATCAAGCAACGTCATCAATCCATCGCCGTCGTTGGAGATTAATGATATATCTGATATTCTACAGAAGTATGGGGTCAAATATTTGGGCGAAGCTGTTGTTGGTGATGCTCAATTAGCTTCCGTGGTCTCCGATCAGCAACAAGGCCGGATGAGTTTTCCATATTGGATGCGGGTCACCAAGCAAGGGCTATCACAATCTCATCCCGCGACGGCGGACCTAAATGAGGTCTTCATGGTCGAACCAGGAGCCTTGGAACTGCTTGAAGGAGCAAACGCCAAGGCACTAATAATGACAACGGAAAATAGTGGCGCCTCGGCGCGAAAAGACTTCTCTAATAAAACCCCACGTGATTTGGCGCAGGCATTCGAAACCGACGAAAACCGCCGCATTCTGGCGGCAGTAATTAATGGACCCTACAACAGTGCATTCTCATCGCCACCTTATGACACACCTCAGGACCAACATCTTAAGAAGACAAGTGGGTTGGCTGGGCCTATTTTTGTAATAGCTGATGTCGACTGGTTATTTGATCCATTTTCCTTGCAAAAATCAAACGTTGGAGGCCAAGTGGTTGTGAGACCTCTGAATGACAATCTGGCATTCATGCTAAATATAATCGAATACGCTAGTGGAGAGCAGGCGCTGATAGCTATTCGTTCCCGGGGCAAACTCAAACGTCCGTTCACTCGCGTTGCAAAATTGTTTCAGACTGCTGAACTCGAATTTCAGGAACGTGAGTTAGAGTTGGGCCGAAAGGTTGCAGAAATTGAAAGCCGAATTGCACAATATCTTGAAGAGACCAATGTGAGTGGTAATGGGACTTCATTAGAGAGGAATGAACAAGAATTAGAAAAGTTCCGTGTAGAACTGTTACCGGCTCGAAAAGAGCTTCGCTCCGTGCGTCGAAAAATTCGTAACGAGGTCGATCAACTTGGTCGTCGTTTAACTTTCATTAATATTATAGCGGGCCCAGTGCTTGTTGGTTTGTGGTACTTCGGAGTAACTGCATGGCGCAAACGAATACGCCACATTAGCTGAGAGGTAAACTGGCTACTAAGAAGCTCCTACTGTAATCCTGCACATGATATTGTTTCTTAGTGTATTTTTGCTGAAGAGGGTCCAGGCTTTATAAGAACGACCTAGATACACTTTTCTGGCGGTGAATCCTGATAAGGTGACTGCTGATAACTTGGGCTTGGCTTATTATATCTATTTAGTGTCCTCTTCCACGAGGCGTAAGAGGGGGAAAAACCCGATGGAACCATTATTTCTCGCACTTGTTGGTTTTTTGAGCATTTTTGTTGGTGTCCTAATTGGTGGGATTGGCATCGGTGGAATTTTACTTGTCCCGATGTTGACTTTTATTTTTGGGATGGGCGTCCACGAAGCAATCGGTGCTGCCATGTTTAGTTATATTTTTAGCGGCCTTGTAGGGGCTGTTTTGTATGCTCGAGAGAGTTCAATACGTTGGAGTATGGCTTTCTGGCTTTTCGCAGGTGCAATCCCAGCGGCCTATGCGGGTGCTTTTTTATCATCAGTAATACCCTCTTGGGGATTGGAATTATTTATTGCGCTGCTGATCATTTTTGCTGGCATTAATGCAGTTATTTCTCATGGTGACGCTGATACTATGGAACGTGACCTGAAAAAAACGTCTTTGGTTGGGATTGGAACCATCACAGGTGTAGGATCAGCGCTCAGCGGTACAGGTGGGCCGCTAGTCTTGGTGCCGGTTTTGGTTTGGCTTAAGGTGCCAGTATTGACTGCTGTAGGTTTAAGCCAGGCTGTTCAACTGCCAATAGCTTCCTTGGCGACCGCAGGAAACCTTATATACGGATCTGTGAACATGATCGTAGGTGTTACTCTTGCGATTGCACTTATGATCGGTGCTACAATTGGTGCGCGTATTGCTCACTCTATTTCAAGAAGTATGCTCAGAAAGATTGTGGCTTGGGTTCTGGTCTTTGTCGGCATTTTCATGGTTGTCAAATTGGCTCAGAACTGGCCTGGGGGTTAATATTAGTTTAGTTAAAACTGTTAGCTGTTTCGGAGCACCTATCAATAACTTTGGGCTTGTTCCTTAAGAGTGTTGGTATTAAAAAAAGTTAGACTTTCATGACAAATTTAAGTTTCTACATGCGGTTTGGTGTGGCAATATGATAGTCATAAAATAAAATTTTTTATCTTAAGGAAGGACATAAATATGGCAGATGCGGCTAAGAAACGGAAAAAAGTGACTACGCGGACACTTGCTAAAAAAATGGCTGACGGTGAACAAATAGTTGAAATGGCTATCTATGATTACCGTAGTGCCGTTATTGCTGACCGTGAGGATATTGACATCCTGTGTGTTTCTGACACTGGTGGCATGATTCTTTTTGGGCACCAAAGCACAGTTACAGTTTCATTTGATGAAGTGATGATGATGGCCAAGGCTATCGACCGTGGCAGCCAATACGGCATGCGTATGGTAGACATGCCTTACTGGAGTTACCACGTATCACCGGAACAAGCCGTTGAGAATGCTGGACGTTTCGTTCATGAGGCTAACTCCGAAGTGATGAAGTGTGAGGGTAACGTTGAGCATGCTCGTAACATCGAAGCTATTGTCAAGGCAGGTATTCCTGTACAGGGACATGTTGGTGTCTGCCCAATGCGTTTGGCACAAATGGGTGGCTTTTTCCTACAAGGCAAGACTGCTGAGAGCGCTATGTCTGTGATTGAAGATGCACATGCTTTCGTTGATGCTGGTTGTTTCTCAATTCTTTGCGAGGTCACAGCTCAAGAGGTAACACAATACTTGGCTGAAACCCTACCGGTTCCAGTTATTAGTCTTGGTGCTGGCAGTGGAGCTGATGGCGTACATATCATTACATCTGATTTGTTCCATCTTTGGGAAGAACATGTCCCTAAGCACTCAAAGACCTATACTGACTTGATTCCTATTATGGAGGATGTCTTCACCAGTTATCGCGATGAAGTTCGTGATGGTATCTATCCAGGACCAGAACACACTGGCTTCATGGCTGATGGCGAGCTCGAAAAATTTGCAAAGCAAATGAACTGGGATAGCAAACTTGAAGAGCTGGAAAAGAAAAAAAGCGGTAGTTAAAATAAATAACGCTTAGCGATTGTTTTACAATCATTATTTAGAGGAGGCGTCTATAATTAGATGCCTCCTTTTTTTGTTTCAGCTCTTTGCAGTTATTTTTTGAACTCAATACAAACGTTGTTACTGGCTATATAGACTAGTAGGTCTAGAAATCCACTATAGAATTTGAAGTCGGCCAATTTTTTTATTGCAAAGCTAGTAAGAAAAATTAATCGAAGAAATCATCATCATCATCGTCGTCTTCTTCGCCATATTCATATAAAAGTTCAGATTCAATATTAGCCATTACGTCGCCGTCTTCACACTTTGCCTCATAGCTCAGCAAATCTCTTTCTGCTAAACCTTGCATTTGACCAGTAAGAACATCCCATCCCCAAAGGTGCTTAGAGCACGTTAGAGTTTGCCCTTCTATTATTGCCGTTTCGTCAAGAGATTCTTCCATATGTGGACACATGGGTGGGTACACTCGGAATTCCTCCCCACTCTTTACAACAATGACATTAAAGCCATCGACTGCAAACTTTTTAACTGTATTTTCAGGTACATCAGAAGATGCACAAATCCGTTTCCAACTCATAAATATTATCCATTGTGTTTTGATGGAACTAAAAGGTGACTTTTTTTATTTGTTTTTTTAAATAATTTTTTATTACAAAAATTTAAAACAAAAAAAAATGAAAATGATTTTTTTTCTTTTAGAAGGATAAATTTTTGTAAACAATATCAAGACATCAGATTAAAAGGTGTGTTCCTTTGTCTAGTCTTCTAGTATCAAGTCTTACTTCTCGTTCAGTTATTGAAGCAGTATCGCCACTAATTTTGAACTTATCAAAATATCTTCCGACAAGGAACAATCGTGTTTCACCTGAGTCTATATGCGAATTAATACCATCATGCATGTTCATATACACGGCTAATGATGTAACAGCTGTTGCTGTTTTTTTATCTTCACTAACATCAACTGTGTAAATAGAAGCATGCCTTCTTAACGGAGAATGATCAGAGTTAAGCTTTGGGAGCATCTCAGTCAGAGATCCAAGTTCTTTTTTATTATGAGAGAGATAAATCATCTGCTTACGTATTTCGGGGCTGTATGCCTTTATACTGTACAACATTGAACTGTCACAGAGATTGAGGAATTCTTCCCAATTCCCTTCATCTAAGTAAAGACAAGCTCGATAGACGGTATCTGTCACTGCAGCAATAGTTGCTGCTTTCTTAGCATCCATTATAATTCCTAAGCTTCAACAGGCTATGCACTTATTCAGCAGCCATACCCTTCAAACTCTCATTTTTCTCATTCATTGGATCGCTTGGGTTCCTACCCATCCATTTCGACCATTCAGTGTAGAAATGGCGCATGCCAACCTCATCATGAATAAGGTTGTTTTCGTGGCGACCGTGAAGTATCCGTCTCGGTTCTGATCCAGTCTGCATACTTGCACCTTGACCTGTAATGCCAAGAAGATCTTCATGAAGGTTCCGACCAAATGGCCCCCAGATTGAATTATGATGTTCAATCCGAGTTTGACGATCTTTTTCTGAGTCACTTTTCAGCCCCAAACCACGGAACTCTATCATTACTTGATTTGGCCCAAGTGGTGTAACTATGTCACAGCGTAAAGCTGATCCTCTTAGGTTAAAGTTCATGCCTGGAAATAAGTCTATCATGTACCATTGATTTGGCGGAAAACCAGGGAATGATAGATCTTCTCTCGACTCGCCTAACTCAAATTCACCATATTGAACTGTGAAGCTATTTACGTTAACGTGGCCGTTCTTAAAGCCTTTATTCGTTCTTGCAAAATACTCATCATTAAAACCAGTTACGCGGTTGTGATAATGCATGTAGTCGTGGTAAAATTCACTGTTTGTGTCGTGCCATAGCTTATAATTACTATCAATAATAGCTTTATGGTAGTGAAATACTTCGAGAGGTTCAGTATCTATAGCGGAGCGAATACACTCAAAAGCACCATCGGCCCAAGTTTCTAATTTTTGCTCCACTTTGTCATTAAGAGTGACCCATATGAAGCCACCAAACCTAACCTCGCAACGCAAGCGACGAAGCCCCACATCTTCTTTGGTAAGACGTTCTTGGTATCCTTCTTTGGCACGAGGTATGTCAACACAATTGCCCTTCATGTCAAATTGCCAAGCATGGAACATGCAAGTCATGTGTTTGGGGTTGCCGGATGGTTGCCCTTCTATAAAGTTTCCAGCTGTTCGCCGCTCGAGTCTCATTCCACGGTGAGGACAAACATTCAAAAAAGCCCGTACTTCGTTGTCTGGTCCTCTCACAACAATTATTGGTTCTTTTGCGATAGATGTTGTGCGGAAATCATAAGCCTCTGGAACTTCTGATTCATGGCAGACAGGTATCCAAACTTGCTTGAATATTTTCTCCATCTCTTCATCAAAAATTTCCTGATCTGAGTATATCCGACTGTCGACGTAGTCGCCTTGCTCAAACGCTGGAACTTTCCATTGCTTGTGATTTTTTGCAGGCATTTTATTACTCCTAGTCTAAATTCTTGTAATTCTAATATGACTTAACTGGCCGACTTTAAATTAAATTCATTTTATCTAATGAAATTGATTAAACAATCAGAATGACCACCCAATTGACAACTTTTCACAATGTGGAAAGTCTTTACATGTCGGTTCTACAATATGTTTAAGTTTTTTAAAATAAATATTCATAATAATGAATACGAAGCCAGTATTAAAGCGGATCATATTTTCCTAAAATAGATTATGCTTAAAAAAATCTTATGCTGTATTCCATTATTAAAAATACATTTATTTTTAGAATATTTCAAATACTACGTGAAGAAATATAGAAGATGTAGCTGGCTGACAACAAAAGTGCTGGCAGGCCAGGGGAGGCTCGGTAATACCTCTTAAATCTGCAATTAAATTATTAAAGAACTTAATTTTAATCCATATACTCTTTAAAGGCTTGGGCTAGGTCTTTTGAAACTGATGACCAATCTGTTTTGTCTGATTGCCTAAACAAGCGTAATGAAGGGTACCATAAGTTATTTTCAGACTTACTTCCAAACCGCCAATCTACAATTGGCGAAGATATTCCCCATGTTGGAACACCTAGAGCGCATGCTAAGGCGGCAGTTGAATTTGTAAGGGTGATAACAAGGTCCATTGATGTAAGTTGAGACGCAAAACTATCCATATCTTGCAATGGATCAACTTCTTTATCCTCTATAATCTTGATACCAGTTCGTTGAAAATTTGCCTCTAATTCAGCACTGTGGTCACCATATTGAACACTAACAAACTGCACCCCAGGCACCCCTAAAAGCAAATCAAAAGTTTCCAATGGGATGTTATCCCACCCTTCCGTTAAGAAACTTGTAGCCCATCCGATGCCAACTATTTTATTCCTACCGTTTGTTCGATAGCGAGATCGAAAAACTGATGATTCGACGCGGTCAGCAAGCAAATATTTTTCGTTAATTTCCCCCTTTTCAAATGGTGCCAACAGCCATTGAAGTAAACTGCCTGACGGACTTTGAAATTTAATATCTGAATTTAACAACTCTGGCTCTGGTTCTTTTTTGCGCGGAAAAACCTTTGCGGAAGGAAATGATCGTTTGAAAAGGTTTACCAACCGTGGTTGACATTCAATGTAACAACGCGCACCTCGAGAAATTAATTCAGAAAAGAACAATGCGTACAAAATTTCATCACCAATGCCTTGTTCTCCCCATACTAGAATTTTTTGACCCTGAAGGTTGGATCCATCCCAGAATGGGGGGGGGAAGAAGCGTGTTCCAATTGATTCAACATCGTAAACTAATCTGTAATCAAACAAAGGCAGTCCGCGCATATAATCACCAGAGCCCAATAACGAGAGGGACAAATAAAATTTTGTGGCAACGTTTTCCGGGTCAAGTGTAAGTGCTGTATTGTGACTTTGAATTGATTCATCAAGCATATTCATTTCTTGCAGAGCAACCCCAAGATTTCGATGTGCTTCAACGTATTCAGGCATAATAGCAATAGCTTCTTGATAAGATTTCAGAGCTTCATCAAGCATATTTTGTCGTTTCAAGACATGCCCAAGATTGTTATATGCCTCAGCGTAACTTGGTTTTTTATCCAAAGCTGTTTTATAGCTTGAAACTGATTCATCCAGCCTATTTAGCTTACTAAGCACAATACCAATATTGTTATGCACTTCAGCGGAATTTGGTGTGAGTTTTAGGGCCTGGTGGAAGCTTGTGAGAGCATCATCAAACTTGTTCAGGTCTTTAAGTACATTCCCAAGGTTATTGTATGCATCTGAATAATCAGGTTTGTTAGTTAGAGCTTCCCTTATCAATTTGAAAGCAGCGTCAAAATCTCCCACTTGATGGGCAATTACTCCCAGCAGATGTAATGCATAAGGTTGGTTGGGGTCTGCCTGCAAGATTTGTCGGCATATATGCTCAGCCTGCGGCAGGTGTCCTTCAGAGTAGTGCTGGAGCGCGATAGCGTAAGATTGCTCGGTAGAATCCGGTGATTGATCTAGTGAAGGTTTTTGAAGTGGTGCTATAGAATCGTTTTTATTTTTAGTATTAGTCTTTTTTTTCTGATGACGTTTTTTAGCCTTTTTCATGGCTGAGAATTCTCCAAATATGTATATGCATATATTCAAATGAAAAGAGCACAAAATAAAAATCTTTGTAATCTTAAAGGCGTAAAATTTAGTCATTTACTCTTACGGGTTTGCCATAACACGCTGGGAACGTTCCTATCCTTACCTAGAATATAGTGTTTTGAAAGGCCGTGTGGTTGGGATGCACATGTTTTAACAATCATTAAGGTCACGCCCTAAAATGCCATAGTTCAGTGTCTAGCAATCCAAATTTTACCGCGTTATTGTAATCAAAAAACAATTTTTATTAGGATATGTGATGAAGAAAGCTGGCATTAAAGACTTGAACCCGATTAACAAAGTAATAGAACTCTGTCTATTTAATCGTCCTGTATCTGACCGAATAAAAAAACTCACGCTTTCGTCGCTTTTATTTAAACCGACTGATCTTGATTATATGGCGATTTGGGTGGTTGGAGAACCGATAACTGGAGTATTGGGGCTTCAGCAGATTAACGAGGGAATGCTTATACATAGTATTTACGTTAACCCGTCTTGTTTTAACCAAGGCGTTGGGAGTGAACTCCTTCATCACGCCTGTCAGTATACTGTGATGACCAATCAAAATAGGTTGATTGTGAAGTCCTTCTATGAATCAGTAGGTTTTTTCAAAAAGATTGGTTTTACCCCCTCCAATATTTTAAGTTACCCACACACACTTGAGTTGGCGGTCTAAGTTTGCGGGTGTTTTTTTTAAAAGCCAAGGTCAAACCAGAGTTTACCCTCAAAATATGGCTATGAACGATAATAAGTCACAAAATTTAATAGTTAACCTTGAATACTTCAGTGAGGGTGTTAAAAGCAGTTTTTATTGCTTCTATTGGCTAAGTGTCAACTAGGGCTATAATTTCTTTATTCATTTCGAAAAATATAATTAAGTGTCATAGTTTACACATATGTTGAAATATAAATAATTATTAAGTTGTTCACTGGAGACATGTATTTGACCAATTATTTTAAGCCTGATTTAGCTGTTAACCCCGAAGATCCATTTGCAAGAGGTGAAGATGGAAAACTTGTCCGACGTAGTTTCTGGCTGGATATGGGTGACCGTTCAGTGGTGCTTGCTATGACCCAGGGCGTGGGCGCAAGCCTCCGGGGCGAGGAGAAACGGTTGCATCTTTCCGATATAGGCCGGGAAAATTTAATTGATGATGTAATTCAGGAAGTGTTGCCGCCTGAAGGTTGACCTTGACGTATCTGTGGTACTAGAAAGTTATCTTGAGCCTATTTTTTTCCGCCAGTCCCAAGGTTTTATGAACTTGCCTTTCCACATACCCATTTTGTTATTTTTAGCAAATTCTTCTTCGTCAATATAATCCTCCGAATAGCGCCTATAAGCAATGGCCCAGCCGCGCTTTACCATTTCTGCATTGATGTCATAGGGGCCAGCATAACAGACAGAGATAAGGCGTTTATAGCGGTCAATCATTTCTCCTTTGCAGGTAATCCAGTGTTTCTCAATAATTTCGGCCAAGGCAAAGGTTGCCATCTCACCGCAGTGGTATTCCGTGGCATCTGCTTTTTTGCAGGTTTGTTTACTCTCAGGTGCATCAATACCATGCAGCCTGATTTTTGTGGGTCCTATCCATATGGTGTCACCATCTACGATTCGTGGCTTGCCCATGATATCGCTGGCGTGGGAGATTTCTGTGACTGAAAGCAGTGATAGTATGATGGTAAGAAAAATAGAGAATATTTTCATTTTGCAAACATTACACGAGCTAACTTTTTTTAATTAGAGCCTGCTGTAGATAAGATCAAAACCATTTTTGAATGATATATTACATATAATATTTTCTAGCGCTAGTATGGCTAATGGATTTTACAATATGGAGATTACTATGAGGATTATGCTTTCAAGATTAGCTTTTGGGCTGCTACTTCTAATTTTGAGTGTTGGCAGTAGCTCTTCAGCAGATCCGAAAAAAGCTTGGGAAGCTTATGAGGCTGGAGACTTTGCAACGGCCCTTCATGTGTTTAATGAATTAGCAACACAAGGAGATCCCAGTGCTCAGTATAATCTTGGGATGATGTATGCCTTTGGCCAAGGTGTTGTTCAAAATAATATATACGCGTACATGTGGTGGGAATTTGCAGCCCTGTCAGGGGATTCTGATGCGGCGAGTTACAGAGACTTCCTTGCTAAGGACATGTCTACTGAAGATATCTCTAGAGCGCAGAAACTAGCACGTGAGTGTGTAAGAAAAAAATATACAGGGTGTTGATAAAGAATACACTACACTCGAATAGCTCATTTTCTCCCTTAAATAGCAAAAATGATGATACCCTTTTATAATAAAGGTCGCTTTTAATGCAAATCATGTCATTTTCAGGCTAACAATTGCAGTCCCCACCCACCAGCTGCGGTAAGTATAACAATCAGCCAAGATGGAATTTTCCAAAACACCAGCAATGTGAAGGCGCAAATCCCAAGGGCGAAATCGGCTGGTGAGAGTATTCCGCTTGTCCAAACTGGATTATATAATGCTGCGAGCAATAGTCCGACAACGACTGCGTTAACACCAGTTAATGCCCTTTGCACAGGACCTAATTGTCTTAGCGCATCCCAATATGGAAGCGCACCGACTACTAAAAAGAATGAGGGAAGAAAAATAGCTGCAAGACATATCAATCCGCCAAGCCAGCCGTTTGGATTTGGTCCTGCTACAGTCCCAAGATAGGCTGAAAAAGTGAACAGTGGACCAGGGACAGCTTGAGCCGCTCCATACCCTGCGAGAAAGGCGTCATTTGACATCCATCCAGAGGGTACAACCTCGGACTGAAGCAGAGGCAGTACAACGTGCCCACCACCAAATACCAGAGAGCCAGAGCGATAGAAGCTATCGAAGAGCGATAAGCCTTGTGAGGGTATTGTGGCAGCAATTAAGGGAAGGCCAACCAATAACGCAAAAAACAACGCAATGGCCAATATGGCAACGCTGCGGCTTGTTTCAATTCCAAGAGAACTATTGTCATTGTGGCTGCTGCTTTGCAGAAAAATGAGTCCAGCTATGCCACCTATTGCAATTACAGCAACCTGCATGAGCGGGGTTGGCGAGGAGATTACCGCCACTGCTGCTATAACTGCAAGTGTAACACGTGGTGTATCTGGACAAAGGGTTCGTGCCATACCCCAGACAGCCTGTGCTACCACAGCAACGGCGACAACTTTGAGGCCATGCAAAACTCCAGTTGGGATCGTTTCTTGAAATTCAAGAATACCGTATCCAAAGATTATAAGTGCAAGCGCTGACGGCAAGGTGAAGCCAAGCCAAGCGGCAAAAGCTCCAGGTAACCCAGCTTTAGACAATCCAATTCCAATTCCGACTTGGCTTGACGCCGGTCCCGGTAAAAACTGACACAAGGCCACTAAATCAGCGTAAGAACGTTCGTCAATCCAACGACGGCGTTCCACAAAAGCTTCTCTAAAATAGCCTAAATGTGCAACGGGACCTCCAAAAGATGTTAGCCCCAATTGTAAAAAGGTAAGGAATACAATAATAGCCGACTGTTTTTGTGGTCGCGAATTGGGGGCGGGGCCAGATTTAGCCTCAGGCATCAAGTTTACTCCATTTAAAACTAAAAGGCTTATCGACTTAGGATATTCCAGTATAATTGGTCAAGCATTACAATACCGAAAGGCAACTTGGGCCAACAGCAAAAAGCGACATCGTTTATTGGCAATAATCACCCCAAGTGACCTTGCCGTATCAACAAATGTTGCGCCTTTGGAACAAGACAAATACGTTCCAAGGTGGCAACTGATATTGAACAAAATGTGCGGGGTAGGCGGCAGTCTATACTTTTAATCAGTATTGTTTGCAGAGACTTAGAGGTAAAATTACTACTTATAATGCTCGCGACGAGTAGAAAATTCCCTTACTCTTCTTCTCCAAGCCTTATATGAACCAACCTTAAGGCTTGTCCGCATAAGCGTTTTGACATCTTTTTCTCGCAAGCCATATTGTTTTTTAATGTCCTGAAAGCTCACATGATCTGAGAGTGCCATTTCAATGATTTCACTTGTTTCACTTTCAGTGAGTTTCGTTGCCATAGTCAAATTGTCCTCGTTGCTCAAAATAGCACTAAATTAAATTCTAAATAGGCGACATAAACTTTAGTTTTGTTCCATTATACGCTCGACGACTAAACAAGCAGCTTTCTCTATATCTACAACTGAAGTTAGACAGTTTTCTTTGTCCGAGTGTTACGACATTTTTTGGAACAATACCTTACATCAGCCCACACTTTTCTCCATTTCTTTCGCCAATTGAATGGACGTCCGCATATCAAGCATATTTTAGTTGGTAAGTCAGGTTGGTTCATTATTGCAAAGCATCCAAAAATTGTTGGCTGTCATGGCGTATAGCAGCTTTTTTACCCTCATCCATGCGGTCATAGGTTTTATACATCATACTAACCCGGTGATTGGATTGGAGCTGGTTACGATTACGAACCAGAAAGTCCCAATAGAGGAAGTTAAATGGGCAAGCATCGAGCCCATTTTTTTTTGTCACTTGATAGCTACAATTTTTACAGTAATTTGACATTTTATTGATGTAGTTAGCACCAGCAGCATAAGGCTTACTAGCTAAGTAACCGCCATCTGCAAAAAGTATCATTCCAGATACATTTGGTAGCTCCACCCACTCATAGGCATCAGCATAGACGATCAAAAACCACTCATTAACTTGAACTGGATCAATGCCTGAGATGAGTGCAAAATTTCCCAAGACCATCAGACGCTGAATATGGTGTGCATAAGCATTCTTCTTTGTTTCTGAAACGCATTGGCGAATGCAGTTCATCTTTGTTTCTGCTGTCCAATAAAAGTCTGGAAGATTGCGCTTGGCACCAAAAAAATTTTCATTCGCATAATCAGGCATCTTCAACCAGTAGATGCCTCGAACATACTCGCGCCAACCAATAATTTGGCGAATAAAGCCTTCCACAGAATTAAGCGGGGCTTTGTCTCGATTGAATGCTTCTTCGGCAGCCTTCACGCACTCCATTGGCAAGAGCAATCCGCAGTTTAAATAAAAGCCAATATGTGAATGATACATCCACGGCTCCCCTTCAATCATGGCATCTTGAAAGCTCCCAAAATCCTTGAGACGGTGCTCAATAAACAAATGCAAAGATTGTAGTGCTTGGTCTCGAGTTACAGCAAAGTAGAATGGTTCGAGGTCCCCAAAATGGTCACTGAAGTGTTCTGCAACCATGTTTATTACCTCTTGTGAGATACCGTCTGCATCGCTCGAATAAGGTTTTGGAATTTTCAGACCAGATTTTGGTGGTTGCCGATTTTCAGAATCATAATTCCATTGACCGCCAACTGGGTCTGAACCATTCATTAAAATAGAATATTTTTTTCGCATCTCACGATAGAAGTTTTCCAATCTAAGTTGTTTTCTACCTTTAGCCCATTTGGCAAATTCGTTCGTAGTGCACAGAAAGCGGTCATCAGATTTAATCTTGACTGGTATCCCAAGATCCTGCTCCCAGCTTTGCATATCTTTAAGCACCCTGTATTCTCCTGGGTGCGTCACAACAATATGATCAAATTTGTGTTTTTTTACAGTACGTTCAACTTCAGTTTTGAAAAAACCTGTATTGTCTTTGTCGTTAAGTTTTACATATTCGACATTGTATCCACTTGCTTTGAGTTCTTCCGCAAAGTGACGCATGGCGGAAAACAAAAAAGCTATTTTCTTTTTGTGGTGTTTAACGTAAGTGGCCTCATTCCATATTTCACACATCAAAACTGTATCTTTGGATACTTCAAACCCATCAAGGCTAGAAATTTCTGGCGAGAGTTGATCTCCCAATATAAGGCGTAATGTGCTCATAATGATTCTTCTTTCAGCAACTTAAATGCTTCCAGAGCTGCATCACGAGATATTTTTAAATCGATAATAGGTTTTGGATAGGTGCTACCCAGTTGTATGCCTGTTTCCTTTAAAATATCTTCAGGTGCCTCCCATGGGTTGAATAGATATTTATTTGGTAGCGATGCTATTTCAGGAATAAAATGCCGCACGTAGGTACCATCAGGGTCAAATTTTTGTCCCTGTATGACAGGGTTGAAAATTCTAAAGTAGGGTGCTGCATCAGCCCCACAGCCAGCCACCCACTGCCAACTTGAACTATTGTTTGCAAGATCGGCATCAACTAGGGTGTCCCAGAACCATCGTTCACCATGATGCCAGTGGAGACGTAAGTTCTTCACCAAAAAAGAACCAACAATCATCCGCACCCGGTTGTGCATGTAACCAGTTTGCCAAAGCTCCCGCATTCCTGCATCGATCATAGGTATTCCAGTCTTGCCTTTTTGCCATGATACAAGGAGTGTTGAATCATCTACCCATGGAAAGGTATCAAATTTTGACTGTAGGTTTTTAGTAGGTAATTCAGGATTAAAGAATAGTTGACTGTAAGAGAATTCGCGCCAGCCTAACTCGCTACAAAAATGATCAACATGCTTATTATCTGCCAGGTTTCGCACTTTGTACCACAATTGATTTGGTGATATTTCTCCATGATGTAAGTAGGGAGAAATTCTAGAAACAAAGGGTTTTGCGGGTAAATTTCGTCCATCCTTGTAATGATCAAGACCCTTATCAATGAATTTCTGAAAATGTGTATGCGCGCAAAATTCCCCAATATTCCAGTGTGATGAGAGCTTTGTGACCCAAGGTTTTTTTGGCAACAGCCCAAGTTGGTTAATACCAAGAGAATTTTCTTTATCCTGTAAATATTTTGTATTTTTGGGCGCAGGTATTGGTTCACGTGGTGCTTGTGCTTGCATGCATCCTTTTCTATAAAAAGGTGTGAATACTTTGTAAGGGTTACCATCATCCTTTCTAATGGACCATGGTTCCCAGAGTAGTGAGCCGTTGGTGCTTTCAGCCTTTATACCCATATTTTTTAAATATGATTTTAATTTTGAATCGGAATCTATGCGCCAGGGCTCGTAGCATCGATTCCAATAAATAGCATTAACGTCTTGTTTTTCTATAACCTTAGTTAAAATATCAATGGCGTTTCCTAGATAAACGGATAACTTGCCGCCAAGGGACTCGTTAAGTGACTTTAATGAGTGGTAAAGCCACCAACGACTTGCTGCACCCATTACATGGTCACCAGCATGAACATCATCTAGGATATAAATTGGAAGAACATTGGCATGTCTTGAAGCTGCAGTGAGTGCGGGATTGTCAGATAAACGCAAATCTTGTCGAAACCACTGGATGGCAACGTCGTTTGTCATAAATTAACTCTTTTTTGATAGATGTTATTTTTGTTAAACCTGAGACTACTAGAAAAATTCCTCAATGAGAACGATTAGCTTTAAAAGCTATTATTTTATAATAACCCAACCACTTTCATGTCCACTCCATATGAAAATGGGCAATATAAATTCCTAAAAGTAAAATACGCTTTTCAACAAAAAGCATCTGAAATTTAAGCAGGCTATGTGGTGGCAATTGAATAAAAATGTAAAATTGAAGTTAGGATTAATTTTATTGCTCTTGATTTCTTTAGCCACAGGGACAGGAACGCCCTCTCCTGGTGTTGCTGAGGAGGACGTGGTGGTAGGGGACTTTGGGGTGGGTAGCTTAATAGGATGGCAAGAAAAGTCTTTTAAAGACACAACCCGTTACGAACTTGTGCAAGATGACTTTGGAATGGTCCTTAAGGCTGACAGCAATAACAGTGCTTCTGGCATGTATAGGGAAATAAAAATTGATTTGGTAAAAACGCCCTGCGTCATATGGTCATGGAAAGTAAACAATGTACTCGATAACTTGGATGAGACAACCAAGAGCGGCGATGACTATCCTGCACGTTTGTACGTGGTTTTTTCTGGAGGTCTATCCTTCTGGAAAACGCATGCTTTGAATTATGTCTGGTCCAATGGGCGCTCAATAGGCTCAGCGTGGCCAAACGCATATACAAAGAGTTCCATTAATATTGCCGTCCAGAGTGGCACTAGCAAGGTCGGGCAGTGGACCCAGCAAAGCAGAAACGTACGCAGTGATTACAAACGCTTTATTGGAGGTGACGTCAAGCAAGCCGATGCAATTGCTGTAATGACTGACACCGATAATTCTGGAAGTGTGGCAACTGCTTTCTACGGTGACGTTCGATTTTCCTCTACATGCAAAAATTAGCCACAAGTTTTTTTGCCCATCTTTTAAGAGAATGCATGAAATAAATTGCTCGATTTAGTGTCTGTTAATGGCCCATAAAAGGTACCCACGATTAATGTTTTTGTACCGGATAAAAAAGCTAAACATATTCGTCCTACTACGCTGATAGGAGAGCTCTGATAACGAGATAGTATTGGAGCAACCTACACGTGACAAAGTTCAAACGATATTGTCGTAGGTTATGGTGTCTTGGGCAACGTCTGCGACGGCAATTAAATCAAGTTCTGAAGATGTGATGCCCGTAGTAGTTGAGTCACCTGTAAATAAAAATATGGCGGCCGTGCTTGTAGCGGATCCGTTATCGTACATTATGAACGCCAAACTGTCGCCGTCATAATGATCTACAGTTGAAAGTTTTGCTGCTGCCCATCCTTCAATTGTTGTTGCAGAAGTTTCGCCAACAATGATGTCATTTGAACCTAAACTTGCTCCAGTAAACTCAAAAATACCAATAGTATCATCGGCACCAGTTAGGCGGGTATCAGCAATTGTTCCGCTCAAATATTGAGAGGTTCCCATCCCAGAGGCACTGATTGTTGTGCCATTGTTGCTCAGTTCTGTTGTCCAGTCGTAAGTTGTGCCCCCAGAGCCAGCTGTCATAGTAAGGGTTTCATATTCCTCATTGGCCGCTGCTGCTTCTGAAGTATCATCGTAGTAATAATCGTATTCATATTTGACAACTTCGGCAAATCGTTGTCCCGCAAGAGGGTCAAAGGCAGCAAACATATCAGCACCACCACCAAACATGTCACCGCCGCTACCGCCAAACATGTCACCGCCAGCACCGCCAAACATGTCACCGCCAGCACCGCCAAACATGTCACCGCCGCCACCAACATACATGTCACCGCCAGCACCGCCAAACATGTCACCGCCGCCACCGCCAAATACATCACCGCCACCACTAAACATATCAGCACCGCCGCTAAACATACTACCGCCGCCAAATGGACTAGCATTGCCGCCAAATGGACTCGCATTGCCGCCAAATGGACTAGCACTGCCGCCAAATGGACTAGCACTGCTACCAAACCCGGGTGCGTCGCCACCAAACCCGGGTGCGTCGCCACCAAACTTGGGTGCATTGCCACCGAACCCGGGTGCGTCGCCACCAAACCCGGGTGCGTCGCCACCGAACCCGGGTGCGTCGCCACCAAACCCGGGTGCGTCGCCACCAAACCCGGGTGCGTCGCCACCGAACCCGGGTGCGTCGCCACCAAACCCGGGTGCGTCGCCACCGAACCCGGGTGCGTCGCCACCAAACCCGGGTGCATTGCCACCGAACCCGGGTGCATCGCCACCGAACCCGGGTGCATCGCCACCAAAAGCGGCAATGTCACCAGCAGGAGGACCATCCTCACCAAATGGAGCCCCTTCACCGCCAAAAGCGGCAATGTCACCAGCAGGAGGACCATCTTCACCAAATGGAGCCCCTTCACCGCCAAATGCGGCACCATCACCAATTGGAGCACCATCTTCGCCGAATGGAGCACCTTCACCTCCAAATGCGGTAATGTCACCGTCGGGATTTTCCCCAGCGAAACTACCATCTTGGTCACCAAATGCTCCGTCAATTGGGGGGGGCTCGCCACCTAAGTCGCCACCTAATTGATCTGCCGTCCCCTCTGGGCCCAACGCAATGTCTTGCGAGATATCGCCTTCTGCTCCAGCAGCGCCTTCTTCTAATGCCGCCGCCTCTGCTAATGCTGCCGCGTCTTCGTCCAGAGGTCCTTCAGGTGGAGCTTCACCTGTTTCGTCGAGTTGCCCCTCGCTTGCTTGTTGCTCACTGTCAGCTGGTCCCGGCCCGTCCTCACCCTGTGGCCCACCATCTGATGGCGCTTCTCCATCAGGTGGTGCCTCCCCATCGGGGGGTACATCACCTTCTGCTCCCGGAGGAACAGGTCCACCAAACTCTGAAAATGCTTCGTTTTGGATTTGCAGATCTTGTGCAGCACGATTGGCAATGGCATCTGTTTCTGCAGCATCAGCTGCTTTTGTCTCTGCCTCTGCTTGTGCTGCCAAAGCCTCGGCTTCTTGCGCTTCAGCTTCTGCAATTTGTGCTTCAGCCTCTGCGATCTGAGCTTCAGCCTCTCCCGCCTTTGCTTCGGCCTCAACAGCTAGGGCTTCCGCTTCAGCTGCTTTAGCTTCAGCCTCAGCAATTAATTCTGCATCACCAACCGCTGCAGCTTCAGCTGCCAAGGCCTCAGCCTCACTTGCTGCTACCTCTGCTTCTGCAGCTGCGGCTTCTGCTTCTGCTTCTGCGGCTTCTGCTTCTGCTTCTGCAGCTTCAGCCTCAGCTCCAGCAGCTTCAGCCTCTTCTGCAGCTTGTTCGGCCTGGGCTTCTGCTTCCTGAGCCTCCTCGGCACTTTCAGCAGCATCGTTAGTTGCCTTGGCGACTTCAGTAGAAGCTTGCATCGTTAAAGTGGCACCGAAGTTCTGTTGTATCTGTTCGGGACTGAATACTACGGGAGGAGGCAGAGCTGCAAAGGCGCTTTTCACTTGCATTGTCGCTCCTGCTGAGCTCAGAACTATTGGTGGTCCACCACCTTGGTTAGACACAGCAAGTTGGCCCACGACCTGAGTGCCATCAGGAAGTGTTTCAGGTAGAAGGGAGATTGTATTGTCGGCACCCTCTTGTGCGGCTCTGCCAGCAACTTTAGTGCCGCGAATACCGATGGTGGCTACTGGTGTGGACACTGTCATGGAGTCTACACCGGTTTTGGCGATTTCGCCACTTACGAAGGTGAAGACACCTTGTACAAGATTAGCGTTGAAGGCACCCTCCTGCGTTGCAGGATCATAAACCATTTCATCAATGACCATGCGGCCTTCTTCGCCTAAAGAGAATACGGTATCGTCAACAAATGTAATCCCAACAGCTGCACCTTTACCCGTCACAAGTGTGTCACCTTGGAAAATATCGTCGCCTTCTAACAATGTGACGGTAGTGCCATCAATTCTTATGGCTTCGACCACCCCGTCTGTTGCTTCTACGCGGCCAATAGATTCTGCTGCTTGAGCGAGTTGGGAAAAGGGTCCAGATTCAAGAAGGGCGAACTGTCCTGGGGAAGTGGGGCCAGCCAGTTTGATAGCAAGTTCAGCAGAAATTAAACCGCCCGCATCTGTCATTAAGTCAGGTGGATTGTCCAGATTGAAGTAATCTCGGATGAGAAATTGTGAACCATCAGGTCCTGTCAAGAGAAGATCATTCCCTTGGGGTGCAAAGTTGGCCTTGAGGAGCCAGGAATCACCCGGTACATTTAGCATCTCACCATTATAAGCTTGTAGCACTTGAATGCTGCCAGTCTCTGTTTTATTGATGAATGCCTTGGGCTGGGCCAAAATTATATCTCTAATTTAATCTGTTCAAAATGTGAGCTCTTGATTTTGTATTATGTGTTCACAACCTTAGACTTTTTAAAGCGATTTAATCAAACTTATTAATGTATTTAGAGTGTGTTCTAAATAAAAGATGTCAGAGACGTCCGTCTACAAGATCTCTTTATCAACGAGAAAGTGCTGCTTCATTGAGTTCGCCCATAGCATCGAGCAGGGCCATGCTGGCTATAGAAATGTCAATTTTTGCTGAGGCTGAATCTGAGCTTGAGTTAATTAGGGCAGTTTCCCCGCCCAAGACGTCAAGAAGTGAGCGTCGCCCAAGTTTACGTTCCTTACGGGCAAAAACCAAAAATTCAGATGCAATATTGGCCTGATTTTTTAACATCACAGCATTAAGTTTTGCCGTCTTAAGTTGTTCCCAGGCATTACGGGTGGCTTCTTCGATTGAGCTCTTAGCATCGGCATAACGATAGTTAGCAGCATTTTGTACTTCTGAAGTTGCCTTGAGTGTGTTAATTGCTGTGAATCCTAGGTTAAATGGAAAACTCACTTGAACCTTAGAAAATACTTCTTGTTGAGTGCCCCACGTAGAGCCTGCATCCCTTTTGTGGTTGAAATCGACTATACCATCGACTGTTGGCATGTACTCTCTAGCACGAGCGGAATTTACAGCCTCCATGGCAATCTGACTGGTCAGATTATTTGCAACCAAAAAAGCATTATTCTTTAGAGCTTTCATGACGGCTTCTTCGACAGTGGCCGGGATGAGATCGGTAGGCAGTCGAGGTTTAACCATACTATCTATCGGCCCAGGGTCTTTGAGAAACACTCCGCGGTAGGCATTGGTGGCAATAGCCAGACCACCTTCGGCGCGAATTCGCCGAGCTTGAGCGCCTGAATACTGAACTTTGGCCTGCAGGACATCTGTTGAAAAACCAGCACCACGTTTGACCAGAGCGTCTTCTAGCTCAGTTTGTTTTTTGATGTTAACTTCTGAGCGCTTGGCATAATTGAGCGCCTCAGCGGCACGAATGAGATTCAAGTAGGCAGTAAAACCCCTCAATAATAGACTGGATTTTGTTGTTTTAAGGATTGCCTCAGATTGAAGCTTGGACAGGTTGGCCGTGCGTACTGCTGAACTAGTTTCACCACCATCCCATAGACGTTGTGTTACTGTCAGGGTGGCTTGGCGCGATACCATATTGGTATCATCTCCTGTGGGCTTTTGCTGTTGTTCGTTGCCGTATGTTAGGGTCGAACTCAGTGCTGGATACCAGCCACCCTTAGCTGCTACCGCAGTCTCTTTCGCTGCTGTGACATCAGACTTGGCAGCCTTGATTAAATTGTGGTTGTCCAGGAATTCCGGTAGTAATTCCGCGAGGGGCTCAGCGTAAAGGTTGGTTGACAAGAAGACAGCTATGGAGCTTGCAAGTACAACTCTGCTGAACAGCAAAGTTGCCTTTCTTTGTAACATAATTGTAAAATGCAAAGAATATGCTCCTAATTATATGTTTTATCTAACAATTCTAGTAACCTGCGTCAATGGCAGGCATCTTTTTATCTTGAGGTATTTATTTGTTTGAACGGAATTATGATGGTTTGATATTGTTCAGAAAATCCCTCTAATAATCCATAATCCTAGACCTACTGGACACCAATTGTTAAAATAGAAACATGCAAAATATTTTATCGCTTTCAATTGCAGTGGCATTTAGTTTTTGTACTATTGTTTTTTGGAGCTGGGAGGCTGCTGTCCAGACACATGCTATTAAATTATTAAACGATACTATAATGAGTTCCTACTGTTTTTGATTATTTCTGTAATTTGACTAAATAATTCAGAGGAATGATTAAGATTGATTTCTAACGACATAATATTTGTATAAATTATCAATTTGTAGCTATTGCATTGATCTTATAGTCATCTATTTGACTGTTTTTTGAAAAACAAGCGACCTAAAGGAGATATAGGCCCTGCAGGTTTAAGAGATTGGCCGTAAGCTCTTTCTGCTGCTAAAATGAGTGTTGTTCCGATACCGCGACGCCTGAAAGCCGGGTGGACAAATATGTAAGTCAATTCACCAACATTTGTGTCCATCATAGCGTACCCAATAGTAGTGTTGTCGTTGGCGATAACAACAGTATCGTAGCTTTCAATTTTTATCTCTAAATTATCAATAAACACAAATTATATTACGTCAAGTGCCTGTAAAAAGATCACTTTTGTTAACTATAAGAATAATCACTTTTTGTTGTATTGGTATGTGCTTCCCCCGCAATGAGTTCCGTGTTGGCTCAAGAGATGTTTTCCCGGGCTAGATAGCTGAACAGCAGTTTTTTTTATCAGTATCTAATAATTTATACGTTTTCAGCACACACATCTTGTTATTGACGTTAGACTTGAACGAGGTGATATGTTTTCGTTTGAGAGTTCAAAGGGAAAACAGTTTTTTACCCGCTCTCGCATATTTGCGGATAATGAGACTCAGGTGCTGATGTCTAACCCACTCCAGCGGGTTGTTAAAATTGAGAGCTTTGAAGGGCTTCGCACAACAAGTTAACGACCTATCCCCGATTTAAAATCTTTTGATACACATTTTCCTGAGATACTCAGCCGCGTGGGAAATTATAAATTCTATTTTATTCACAGGAACAGTATTTTTCAACTCTTTACAGAAAATACAAATAATGTGACGTTAATCACATATTCATAAGAATAAAAGTGGCATAACACTTAATGTTAAATAATTTATGTGAATAAAACAGTATGTGGACTTTAAATATAATTAAGTTCGAATACATGAATAGGGAGATTAATTACAATGACAATGTTTCCAATGCCAATGCCTGAAATGCCGCAAGAGTTTGTAGATCTTGCCGCTAGTAACCCAGAAGGCTTTGCTGAAGCCATGGGATCCGGAATGGAAGCCATGACTGCCGCTGTTAGCGATGGCGCAAGTGTTGCCGACGCTTTCGTAGCCATGGGTGATGCAATGGGTCCAATGATGGAAGATATGGGTATTTCACCAGAAATCTTTGACGCTGCGGGCGACGCGGTAGGTGCTGCAATTGGCCCAGCCATGCATATGGCACCTGCTGATGCAAGTCCAGCAGACATGGGCGCTATGATGCAAGACGGACTCGATATGATGTTGCCTGAGGGCGTTGATTGTCCTGCACCTATTATGGATGCCATGGGTGACATGGGTACTGCTATGGGCGATGCAGGAATGTCCTGCCATGACTGTGGTGCAGAGATGATGGGTGATCCAGGGTCTGATACGTATATGCTTCCTACTGATGGTCAGGGCGATCCCGTAGTTGAACCTGGTCAACCCGAAACTTGCCCAGCTGATGCGTGCCAGTCTCCTCCAGCAGATGGTGCATGTGCTGCAACAGATATGATGCCACCAGAAGGTGGATACGATCATGCTCCAATGGGTGATGACTATACAGTACCAGAGCCATTTGTGATGGCTACACCGGACATTCCGCCAGTTGAGACTGCTGCTGCGGATGATGGAGGCATAGGAGCTCTTGGTGACGCCCTAGGCAATGACAACCCAGCGGCGGACTCGCCTGTTGCTACCGATGGTCTTACGAGTGGGGATGCCATGGATGCAGCTGTTGGTAGTGCACTAGACGGTGCAATGGAACAGGGTGGTGGCGCACCTACAGCGCCTGTTGCCGATGATGCCGTTGATGCTCCTGTCACTACCGATGGGGATGCCGCACATGATGAAGTTGACCCTTCAGCTGGCATGGGCTGACGTCAATCTGGTAGCATATTTATCCCGCCATCCACAATTTAGGGTGGCGGGATTTATTTCGCCTTGGGCTCTAAAAAGATGTTTAATTTAACTTAAAATAACTGTTAGTTGAGTAAGCCTAGATACAGTCTCAATTGACTGCATAGTGGCGAGTATTCTCTTAATTATGCTCAGAAATATCAAAAATTACAGTTTTAAATAGTTTTAAATAGATGGGAAAGGCCTCACAGTTTAACTGTGGGCATTTAAGAAATAACGTGTTATAAAATTTAAAGTCCATAGCCTCTTTAAGATCTGCAATCGCACCTGCAAAATTGAATGGCTCTGACATCACAAACGAAATATTAAGTTAAATAAAGGCAGGTACATGTATTTTATTCTGTACACTAGTGACTCATCAGAACAGTGTTCAAGTGAAGATATCAATAGTATTTTGGAGGTCTCGCGTCGAAATAACCCTTCCAACTCAGTAACAGGTTTGCTCATATACAAGAAACCAGGTTTTCTTCAGTATCTTGAAGGGCCTGAGCAGGCCGTAACTGCACTTTATGAAAAAATCAAAAAAGATAGACGGCATGCGTCCATTGAAACAATTAAAGATGGAGAGATTGATGCACGGGTATTTCCGGATTGGGAAATGGGTTTCGCAGGTGAAGATGACCTGCAGCCACTCAAATGGAAGTGGGATGTAGACAAACTGACACGGTTTTCGTTTGCAGACGAGTTAGAAGACAGCATGGACGTAATTAAATCATTTATGGGTGCTGATGCGTTGGGGAAAAACACCCCGATTTGAATAAAGTCCAAGAATATTCAACCTAGCATAGTTCATTAATCTGTCGGCCGTAATTAATAGTGTTTAAATGTTAATAGATGATTTCTCCAACCAAAGCCTAACCTCAAAACTAGGCACACAGTGGTACAAAGCCAGTGATAAAGTAATGGGTGGAGTTTCTGAGGCCTCCGTCTCTCATGAGATATACGCCAATAGACCTTGCTTGCTTCTCACTGGAGATGTCCGCCTTGAGAATAATGGGGGGTTTATTCAAGTGGCTCTAAATCTGGCGATGTCAGGTAAAACATTTGATGCATCGACTTTTGTGGGCGTCCGTCTTGTTGTTCGTGGTAATGGGGAGAAATATTCAGTGCATTTACGTACGCCTCACAACGTTCGCCCTTGGCAGTCCTACCGTGCCTCTTTCACTGCATCATCAGAATGGAAAACTATTGAACTGCCATTTGTGATTTTCCCACCTTATCGAGTTGAAGCACCGCTAGATACTAGTCGGCTTCTGCGTATTGGTCTTGTTGCCATTGGCCGCGCCTTTCATGCAAACCTTGCTGTCTCCGAGGTTAGTTTTTATTGAATAGAACTGGAGTTGGGATTCTATCAAGCTTTATTTAGCTTGATATGTTCATTAGCTTATTCTGTTAGTTTGTATCATTAACCACTGCATAATTGATTAAACTTACGCTAGCATAAACAACATGTTGTTAAAGCAGGTGTTGATTTTGTTAGATGTTCATAAGTCGACCTAATACGCTCTAATTTCAGGTGGAGCTATTGAGATTTTGAGGTATTGACCTAGAATAGCTGTTCAATTCTTTAACAGCAAATGCAGGTGTAGAGGAAACTATTGCATGGATTCAACTAGTATTCCTCTAATCCGAAGGCAATTTTTTTCCGTAAAAAGTAGTAATATTTATTTAACAGATTGGGTTCCCAATGAAGCATTATAGAGCACAACTATTAGCTGTTTTAAGTTTGATTATTTTGCCTGCGTGTTCTGTTTTTGGTGACGTAAGTGTCAAAATAGCTCCGTATACCGTAATAGTTAAAGATGGAGTGTTCGAAATTCGACAATATGAGCACTTATTATTGGCAAGCACGGCCACGCCTGATGGGGTGGATAATGCATCCGCTCCTTTTTATAAACTTTTTGGTTATATTTCCGGTAAAAATGATAAAACAGAAAAAATTGCAATGACTGCACCTGTTTTCATGAACCAGACTGGCGAAGGAACTGAAGAAATGTCTTTTGTCCTTCCTGTAGATTTTTCTTTGGAAATGGCACCAAATCCAACAGACCCAACTGTAAAACTAGAGGAAATTAAGGATTACAGGGTCGCTGTAATAAGCTTTAGCGGTTTTTTGAATCAAGCCTCAATTTCTCACCATCAAACATTGTTGCAAAACTGGATAACTGACAGGGATTTGACAACTACTGGACCAGCCAGAGCTGCTGGTTACAATCCCCCCTTTACTTTGCCTTTTTTACGGCGCAACGAAATCGTTATTTCAGTTGGAAAAAACTGAAAAAAGTATGGAATAAATATTTTAATTTTCTTGTCCAGTATGGGCAATTATCTCAAGTGCGATTATATCATGAAACAAGCTTATCATCGGTAAATTAATTTCTTGTTTTTTCATAAAGGGCAATGGCAGCAGCATTAGATAGATTGAGGCTTTCGACGGCACTGCTAACAGGCACTTTTACCAATAAATCACAGTTTTCACGTATCAGTCGTCTGAGGCCAACGCCTTCAGCGCCCAACACCAGAACAACTCGGCCGCTTAGTTTGGCCTCTGCTAAAGTTTTTGTCGCCTGGCCGTCAAGGCCGACGCACCAATATTCTGCAGTTTTGAGTTTATCCATAGCGCGAACCAAATTTGTTGTACGAATTAAAGCGACATGTTCCAGAGCACCAGACGCTGCTTTGGCCATTGTACCATTGAAATCTGGAGAATTTCGGTCCTGAATGATTACCGCTGCCCCACCAAAAGCCGCGGTTGAACGAAGGATAGCACCAATATTTTGTGTATCAGTTGCCTGGTCGAGAATTACAATGGTTGCCTTGGCGTCCCCTGATGTTTGGTTGATAATATCTTCCAAATGATACTTTTTTAGAGCGTCGGCTTCCAGGGCAATGCCTTGATGGACTGCGCCAGGCGGCAGCAGGTTCTCAATTTTTCTCCTGTCCAAGTTCAGGATTTCGATGTTACTGTGGCCGCCAGTATTCAGGGCCTGCTTGACTTGGCCAAACAAGCCCTCGTTCAATTCAAGAGTTAACATCAAACGGCGAATTTGCCGCTGAGGATTAGCAAGGGCTGAAAGAACCGCATGTTTGCCATATAAAAGATTAGGTCTATTGGCTGAAGCAGGTCCCTTTGGCCCTTCATTATCCAAAACAGACTTTTTCTTGCCTCTAGATCTGGCCTTTTGGTGAAACTTTTTATATTTTATCATAAGTTACTTAATCAGCCATAATTTGACACCCTTTGCAAGCCTGTGCGGTCTAACTTCACAAATGGAGCCAAATCCTTGGAAATGCCTGTTTTGCCCTATGTTTTTTTAAGTTGACATAATGCCGGAAATCATCATATTGCCACCCTCTATTGTCATCGGTGAACCGATGTGTGGGACTTCCACGTGGAGGAGTGCCCGAGTGGCTAAAGGGGACGGGCTGTAAACCCGTTGGCGTACGCCTACGTTGGTTCGAATCCAACCTCCTCCACCATTTCACAACTGTTGTGAAACGGTGTTTTTAAAATAAGAGGATGTTGGGACTTTTAAGGTGCTATGATAATGGGAATGGATTGGGTGTGCGGGTGTAGCTCAATGGTAGAGCAGAAGCCTTCCAAGCTTACGACGAGGGTTCGATTCCCTTCACCCGCTCCAATCAATGGCTTGTAAAAGCTGGGTGTGATTTTGGCTTGGATAACCTAAATTTTGTGTTCAATTAATTAATTGTTGCTTTTTAAAGTTTTAGACGGAAAGACTTGAGAATTATGGCTAAAGAAAAATTTGAACGGACTAAACCACATTGCAACATTGGCACGATCGGTCATGTTGATCATGGTAAAACGACACTGACAGCAGCGATTACCAAGGTCCTTGCTGAAGTTGGTGGAGCAGAGTTCTCAGATTACGCTGATATTGACAAAGCGCCTGAAGAAAAAGCACGTGGCATTACTATTTCCACTGCTCATGTTGAGTACGAGACGGAAGGCCGTCATTATGCCCACGTTGATTGTCCTGGTCATGCTGATTACGTTAAAAATATGATCACCGGAGCCGCCCAGATGGATGGCGCTATTTTGGTAGTTTCTGCTGCTGATGGCCCCATGCCTCAGACCCGTGAGCACATCCTGTTAGCTCGTCAGGTCGGCGTCCCAGCTATTGTGGTCTATATGAATAAAGTTGACCAGGTTGATGATCCTGAGCTTCTTGAGCTTGTTGAAATGGAAATCCGTGAACTGCTGAGCAGCTATGATTTCCCTGGTGACGATATTCCTATCGTACAGGGAACGGCGCTTGGTACCCTTGAAGAGGGGGATGAGACCACGGGCAAAGATTCTATCAATGCTCTTATGGCTGCTGTTGATGAATACATCCCACAACCAGAACGTGCACTGGACAAGCCTTTCTTGATGCCTATTGAAGATGTATTCTCAATTTCTGGCCGTGGAACTGTTGTTACAGGTCGTGTCGAAAGTGGTGTTGTTAAAACTGGTGAAGAAATTGAAATTGTTGGTATCAAAGATACTCAGAAGACGACCTGTACAGGAGTAGAAATGTTTCGCAAGCTTCTTGATCAGGGTGAAGCTGGCGATAACGTCGGTGTGCTTCTTCGTGGTACCAAGCGTGAAGAAGTTGAGCGTGGCCAGGTTCTGGCTAAGCCTAGTTCGATCACGCCACACACCAAGTTCAAGTGTGAAGCCTACGTCCTGAATAAGGAAGAAGGTGGTCGTCACACTCCATTTTTTGCTAACTATCGGCCCCAGTTTTACTTCCGTACAACGGACGTAACGGGGACGGTTGTTCTTCCCGAAGGCACCGAAATGGTGATGCCGGGTGATAATATTACAATGGAAGTTGAGTTGATGTCTCCGATTGCTATGGATGAGGGCCTGCGATTTGCTATTCGTGAGGGTGGCCGCACCGTGGGTGCTGGAGTTGTCTCCTCGATTGTTGAGTAAATTAGATGGATATAAAAGTCTCGTTTTGAGGTTTTTTGTAGATTAGGTCTAAAGTTATGGAACACCAAAATATCCGTATTCGTTTGAAGGCATTTGATCATCGTGTGCTTGATCAGTCTGCAGGTGAAATTATTAACACTGCGAAGCGGACCGGTGCAGATGTTCGTGGGCCAATACCACTTCCCACTCGCATTGAAAAATTCACGGTTCTGCGCTCGCCTTTTATAGATAAAAAGTCGCGTGAGCAGTTTGAAATTCGTACCCATAAGCGGGTGCTTGATATTGTTGATCCAACACCGCAAACCGTTGACGCGCTCATGAAGCTCGACTTGGCTGCTGGTGTCGACGTTGAAATAAAACTTTAGCTCAAAGGTTAGGAACTTAAGGCTATGCGTACAGGTTTGTTAGCACAAAAATTAGGTATGTCGCGTATTTTTTCAGATGATGGGCGTCACATTCCTGTTACTGTGTTGAAGGTCGAGAATTGTCAAGTAGTGGCTCAATCTACATACGAAAGAGAAGGCTACACTGCGCTACAGATCGGTATTGGTAGTGCCAAGGTTAAGAGGGTTTCCAAGGCTATGCGTGGGCATTTTGCTAGGGCCAAGGTTGAGCCTAAAGGTAAACTTGCTGAATTTAGGGTTGGTTCGGATGCACTACTAGAAGTTGGGGCAGAAATTTCTGTAGATCACTTTGTTGCCGGACAGTACGTTGATGTAACAGGAACTTCGATTGGTAAAGGTTTTGCCGGTGCAATGAAGCGTCACGGTTTTGGTGGTCTTCGTGCTTCTCATGGTGTTTCCATTTCTCACCGCTCTCATGGTTCAACGGGTCAATGTCAAGACCCTGGACGTGTGTTCAAAGGTAAGAAAATGGCAGGTCACATGGGTGCAAAAAAAGTTACCACACAGAACCTTGAAGTGATCTCAACAGACAGCGCGCGTGGCTTGATCCTGATTAAGGGTTCAGTTCCTGGATCAAAAGGTGGTTACGTACGCGTCTTTGATTCTGTAAAACGTAAAAATGACATGGAATTGCCTTTCCCGGCTGCTTTTGTCGGTAGCGAAACTCCCACTAAAGAAAATATTTCTGATGAAGTCGTTGCTACAGAAACTCTTGCTGAAAACGCTGAGGCGAAGGAAGAATAAGATATGAAGCACGACGTCATCAGTATTGAAAATAAAAAGGTGGGTACTGTCAATCTCGATGAAGCAGTGTTTGGTGTTTCCGTTCGTGCCGATCTAATGTCACGTTATGTTAATTGGCAGCTCGCTAAACGCCGCTCTGGCAATCATAAGGTTAAGGATCGTTCTGAAGTTCGGGGTACAACAGCAAAACCTTTCAATCAAAAGGGCACAGGTAATGCCCGTCAAGGCTCCAAGCGTGCTCCGCAACTAAGAGGTGGGGGGGTTGTTTTTGGTCCTCATGTTCGTGATCACGGTTTTAGTCTGCAAAAGAAAGTTCGTAAGCTGGCCCTCAAATCCGCCTTATCTTCCAAACAAGCCGAGGGTAAGTTGGTGGTTATTAATGATGCTAAGTTGAAAAGTTCAAAAACGGCTGATTTTAAAAAGAATCTCATCAAGCTTGGTTGGGGTCAGGCCTTGGTAATTGACGGTACTGATCTAGATGATAACTTTCAACTTGCTGCACGTAACATTGCGGAAGTTGATGTTTTGCCGAGCCATGGAGCCAATGTATACGATATTTTGCGCCGCGATACCTTGGTGTTAACCAAGGTCGCTGTAGAAAAACTTGTGGAGCGCTTGAAATGAGTCTGAGCAAATACAGCGGCAAGGTTACTCCTAGCCCGGAGCGTAAATTTGAACTTATCCGCTCCCCGATAATTACTGAAAAATCGACGCTGCTTTCCGAATTTAACCAGGTTAGCTTCCGTGTTCCAATGGATGCAAGTAAGCCTGAAATAAAGACAGCGGTTGAAGACCTGTTTAAGGTAAGTGTGACGGCAGTTAATACGCTTATAGCTAAGGGTAAAACGAAGAGATTTCGTGGTCGCCCTGGCAAAAGAATAGATAGCAAGAAAGCCATCATCACACTGGCCAAAGGTCAATCTATTGATATTTCGACAGGGGTTTAGGGTCTAGTCATGGCACTCAAGCAATTTAAACCAACGACACCTGGTCGTCGCGGACTCGTTCTAATAAAACGCGATGGTCTCTGGAAAGGCAAGCCTGAAAAATCATTAACTGAAGGTCTTCGCAAGAAGGGGGGACGTAATAATACTGGTCAAATCACTGCACGCCGTCGTGGTGGTGGCCATAAGCGCCGCTACCGCACGATTGACTTCAGGCGAAGTAAATTTGATGTGGTTGGTACCGTTGAGCGCTTGGAGTATGACCCTAACCGAACAGCTTTCATCGCTTTAATCAATTATGAAGATGGCGAACGTCAATACATTATTGCGCCTCAACGTCTTGCAATTGGTGATAAGGTTATCTCAGGTGAACAGGTCGATATCAAGCCGGGGAATGCAATGCCCATGAAGAATATTCCAGTTGGTACAATCATTCATAATATTGAGATGAAGCCCGGTAAGGGCGCCCAAATGGCAAGAAGTGCTGGTACTTATGTACAACTTATCGGCAAAGATCAGGGTTATGTTCAGCTTCGCCTCAGTTCAGGCGAATTACGTATGGTTCGCGGTGAATGTATGGCCACAATTGGTGCTGTGTCCAACCCGGACCAGCAAAATATTAAACTAGGAAAAGCAGGCCGCAATCGTTGGCTAGGAAAGCGTCCTTCGGTTCGTGGTGTAGCCATGAATCCAATTGATCACCCACATGGTGGTGGTGAAGGTAGAACTTCTGGTGGTCGCCATCCTGTAACCCCTTGGGGCAAGCCAACTAAAGGTAAACGTACGCGTAGTAACAAGAAGACGGATCGCTTGATTATGCGACGTCGTCATAGCAAGAAGTAGGAGGCGGCAGTGGCTCGTTCGGTTTGGAAAGGTCCGTTTGTGGACGGTTACCTTCTTAAAAAAGCAGAGACTGTTCGTGCCGGCGGTCGTAATGAGGTCATTAAGACCTGGTCACGTCGATCAACAGTTTTGCCACAATTTGTTGGACTGACTTTTGGTGTCTATAACGGCCATAAGTTTATCCCTGTTTTGATAACCGAGGACATGATAGGTCACAAGATGGGGGAATTTTCTCCTACTCGGACCTATCTTGGACATACTGCCGATAAGAAGGCTAAGAGAGTTTAGTCATGGGTAAAAAATCAGCAACTCGTCCTTACGCAGACAACGAAGCAATGGCTTTTTCTAAGCACATACGTATAAGTGCACAGAAGCTTAATTTAGTTGCTAGCTTAATTCGTGGCCTTGACTGCGAAAAGGCAATTTCGGAATTAACTTTCTCCAAGCGTCGTATCGCTCAGGATGTAAAGAAGGTATTAGAGTCTGCAATTGCCAATGCAGAAAATAATCATGACCTGGATGTTGACAGATTATATGTTGCCGAAGCTTACGTTGGCCGCACTATGGTAATGAAGCGCTGGAGGGCCCGTGCTCGTGGCCGTACCGGTAAAATTCTTAAACCTTTCAGCAATTTGCGCGTTATAGTGCGCGAACGTGAGGAGACAGCTTAAATGGGTCAGAAAGTTAACCCTATCGGCCTTCGGCTTGGAATTATCCGCACTTGGGACTCTCGTTGGTACGCTGACGATAATTATTCCAGCATGTTGCATGAGGACTTACGTATTCGAAAGCTTTTGCTCGGCCGTTTATCTCAAGCGGGTGTATCTAAAGTTGTTATTGAACGCCCTGCAAAGAAAGCACGTATTACAATCCATACGGCTCGACCCGGTGTTATTATTGGCAAGAAGGGCGCTGATATTGAGAAACTTCGCCTTGACCTTTCCAAAATGACAGGATCAGAGGTCCACGTGAATATTGTTGAAATCCGTAAGCCTGAAATTGACGCCCAACTGATAGCTGAAAATGTTGCTCAGCAGATGGAGCGGCGCGTATCTGTTCGTCGAGCGATGAAGCGAGTAGTTCAGTCCGCAATGCGTTTGGGTGCTGAAGGTATTCGTATTTATTGTTCTGGTCGTCTCGGTGGTGCAGAAATAGCACGTGATGTCTGGTATCACGAGGGCCGCGTGCCCCTGCATACGTTACGTGCCCATGTAGATTACGGAATTGCTACCGGCCGAACCACATATGGAGCGTGCGGTGTCAAGGTATGGATCTACAAGGGTGATATTTTGGCTCATGATCCAATGGCTATGGAAAAACAAGTTATTGATTCACAGCCGACCCGTTAAGCCGAAACAGTTAAGAATTAAGCGAAAGCAAAAACGATGCTCAGCCCAAAGCGAACTAAATATAGAAAGGCCCACAAGGGCCGAATTCATGGAAAGGCCAAAGGCGGTACCGTTCTAAATTTTGGTGCCTATGGCCTAAAGGCGACTTCTCCCGAGCGTGTAACCGCGCGCCAAATTGAAGCAGCCCGACGTGCGATGACACGCCACATGAAGCGTGCGGGCCGTGTCTGGATCCGTATTTTTCCGGATGTTCCAGTTTCTAAGAAGCCACCTGAAGTTCGTCAGGGAAAAGGCAAAGGATCGGTCGAGTACTGGGCAGCAAAAGTTAAGCCTGGTCGCATAATGTTCGAACTTGATGGAGTTCCGTTAAAAGTTGCCAAAAAAGCGTTTGAACTTGCAGCTGCGAAATTGCCGCTGTCAACGCGTTTTGTGACGCGTCTTGGCGAAGAGGATTAGAGCTTATGAGTAATAGCATGAAGGCCGCTGATTTGCGGACTAAGTCTAGAGATGAGTTAAAAGATGAACTTGTTGGTCTACGTAAGGAGTCTTTCAACCTTCGTTTCCAGGCCGCTAGTGGCCAACTAGAAAACACAGCACGCTGCCGCCAGGTAAAACGAGGTATTGCGCGCATTAAAACTATCCTTGGCGAGCTTGATATTGCTGCGTCCAGGGCTGCTACGTAAGAATTGAGGTAACGGCTAATGCCCAAACGAATATTACAAGGTGTCGTGGTTAGCGATAAAATGGATAAGACTGTGACCGTACAGGTTGAGCGTCGGTTCAAGCATACGCTCTACAAGAAATTCATTCGTCGCTCTAAGAAATATGCGGCACATGATGAAACCAACGCGGTGAAGGTTGGCGACGTGGTGAAAATCCAGGAATGCCGCCCGATGTCAAAACGCAAAAAGTGGGAAGTCGTCACCGGGACTGCTTGAATAGGCTGATCCTTGTTGACGAATAGAGGGAATAAAAGATGATCCAGGTAGAAACCAACTTGGAAGTTGCCGATAATTCTGGTGCACGGCGAGTTCAGTGTATCAAGGTGCTTGGTGGCTCCAAAAGGAAGTATGCACATGTCGGTGACGTCATTATTGTCTCTATCAAAGAAGCTATTCCACGTGGTCGCGTAAAAAAAGGTGATGTCGTACAGGCTGTTGTAGTCCGGACTGCTAAGGAGATCCGTCGGAATGATGGTACTGCGATTCGCTTTGACACAAACGCGGCTGTGTTAATTAATAAGCAGGGCGAGCCCATTGGAACTCGTATCTTTGGACCGGTAACACGTGAATTACGAGCGAAGAAATATATGAAAATTATTTCTTTGGCCCCTGAAGTTTTGTGAGTAGGTAATCTTTAAAAATGGTTAAGAAGATGCGAATTAAAAAGGGTGACCAAGTGATGGTCATCACAGGAAAGGATAAGGGTAAAACTGGAGAAGTCCTTCGTTTGATTCCAAAAGATAACCGTGCTTTGGTGCAGGGTGTTAATATGGTCAAGCGACATACCCGTCCAACGCAAGCTTCAGCTGGGGGGATTCTCGAGAAAGAGGCGTCTATCCAAGTCTCCAATTTGTCACAGATTGACCCTAAGGATAATAAACCGACGCGTATTGGCGTCAAAGTTCTCAAAGATGGCCGCAAGGTCCGCTTCGCGAAGCGGTCTGGCGAAGTTATCGATAAATAACCAGGTGCACGGATAATGTCACGTTTACAAGAGCATTATAAAATGATGGTTCGTCCAGCTTTGCTGGAGGAGTTCAAATATACAAGTAGCATGCAGGTTCCAAGGTTGGAAAAGATCGTTATCAATATGGGCGTTGGTGAGGCGTCCCAAGACAAGAAACTCATTAACGGTGCACTTGAAGATTTGGCGAACATTACCGGCCAGAAGCCGATTGTTACTAAAGCCAAAAAATCAATTGCGAGTTATAAACTGCGTGACGGTATGGTCGTTGGCTGTAAGGTTACTTTACGGCGTGCCCGCATGTATGAATTCCTTGATCGTTTGGTCAATATTGCTTTGCCTCGCATCCGGGATTTTCGCGGTCTTAATATTAGAAGCTTTGATGGTCATGGTAATTATGCCATGGGCGTTAAGGAACAAATCATCTTTCCAGAAGTTGATTATGACAAGGTCGACCGCGTTCGCGGAATGGACATCATAATTTGTACTACTGCCCAAAGTGACGACGAAGCGAGGTCTCTTCTCAGAGGATTCGACATGCCGTTCAAGGGCGAAGCAAACGGAGATAAAACTAATGGCTAGGAAAAGCGTTGTTGAGAGAAACAAAAAGCGTGAAAGGCTGGCTGCAAAGTTTGTTCACCGCCGTGCAACCTTGAAGGCACAGGCCAAAGATACCTCACTTTCTACGGAGGCGCGTTTTGAAGCCCGCCTAAAACTAGCGCAATTGCCGCGTAATGCATCGCCCGTTAGGCAGCGTCTGCGTTGTGAACTAAGTGGCCGCCCACGCGGCAATTACCGCAAGTTTAAACTGTCGCGTATCGCGCTCCGTGATCTTGCTTCCACCGGTCAAATTCCCGGCATGGTAAAGTCAAGCTGGTAGGAGGAATTAAACATGTCAATGACTGATCCCTTGGGTGATATGCTCACCCGAATTCGCAATGGCCAGCAGGCTAAAAAAAGTACCGTTATGGCGCCAGCGTCTAAACTGCGTTCTAACGTACTTGAAGTTTTGAAACGTGAGGGTTTTATTCGTGGATACACTATGGAGGAAGTTCGTCCCGGTATCACCGAGTTGACCATCGAACTTAAGTACCATGAGGGTACCCCTGTAATCCGTGAAATTAGCAGGGTATCTACCCCCGGTTGCCGCGTGTATTCGAAGATTAAGGATTTGTCCCGGGTATACAACGGTCTTGGTATTTCGATCTTGTCGACACCGCGCGGAGTTATGTCTGATGCTGAAGCGCGCGGAGCCAATGTTGGTGGCGAAGTGCTTTGTAAAGTCTTTTAGAATAGGACAGAAAAATGTCACGAGTTGGTAAAAATCCAGTTGAAGTTCCAGATGGTGTCAATGTAGCTATTGTTGGCCAACAAGTTACTGCCAAAGGCAAGCTTGGTGAATTGTCAATGACCTTTTCTGATGATGTTGATATTACTCAGGAAGAAAATCTTATTACGGTAAGAAACCGTGGTAATTCTATCCAATCCCGCAAGATGTGGGGAACGGCACGTAGTGTGATATCTAATCTAGTTGTTGGTGTCTCAGAAGGGTTCGTCCGAAATCTTGAAATCAATGGTGTTGGCTATCGTGCACAAGTTCAGGGTAGTGATTTGGTGATGCAGCTTGGTTTTAGTCATGAGGTTCGTCACACGATCCCGGAAGGTATAACCATTAAGTGTCCAGATCAAACACACATAACTATTGAAGGTGCTGACAAGCAGAAAGTGGGCCAGACGGCCTCTGAAATTCGCTCTTATCGGCCGCCCGAACCATATAAAGGTAAGGGCGTTAAATACGTTGATGAACACATTTTACGCAAAGAAGGCAAAAAGAAGTAATTTATGTCAAATTCAAAACAACTTTTTGAACGTCGCAAAGACCGCAATCGAGTGCAGCTACGTCGTGCTTGTGGTCTACGGCCTAGGTTATCTGTTTTCCGTTCAGGCAAGCATATCTACGCTCAGATCATTGATGATGCCCATGGTGTCACGTTGGCAGCAGCTTCCACAATTGAAAAAGATGTCCGTAGCAAGGCCAAAACGGGTGCTGATATTTTGGCTGCTGGTGAAGTTGGCAAGTTGGTTGCTAAACGTGCAAGTAAAGCCGGTGTCAAAGATGTAGTCTTTGACCGTGGCGGTTATAAATTTCACGGTCGGGTAAAAGCCCTGGCTGAAGCGGCTCGTGAAGCCGGTTTGTCTTTCTAGGAGCTCTATTAATATGGCACAGACCCCAACACCCCAAAGGAACGAGCGTCGCCCCGGACGTGGTCGTGACAGAAACAGAGAAGAGCAACGCGATGATGAATTAATCGACAAGCTTGTCCACATAAATCGTGTTGCCAAAGTGGTTAAGGGTGGCCGTCGTTTCTCTTTCGCTGCCCTAGTCGTAGCAGGTGACGGTAGTGGGCGAGTCGGTTTTGGTACAGGTAAAGCTCGTGAGGTGCCTGAAGCAATTCGTAAGGCGACAGATCAGGCAAAGCGCGAAATGGTACACGTGCCGTTACGCGACGGTCGTACTTTGCATCACGATGTTGAAGGTAATTTTGGCGCGGGTAAGGTAGTTCTGCGAAGTGCACCAGCTGGCACAGGTATTATTGCTGGTGGACCCATGCGTACTGTGTTTGAGGCAATGGGTGTCAAGGATGTCGTCACCAAGTCTATTGGCACAGCCAACCCCCATAACATGATTAAGGCAACATTTAACGCACTTTCTAGTAGTTCGTCACCAAGAAGTGTTGCCGCGCGCCGTGGAAAGAAGGTTAGTGATATTGTGGCGCGTCGCGGAAGTATTACTGCTTCGGTTAAGGAACAGGCAGATGGCTAATAAAAGATATAGCACTGTTAAGGTCACTCAGACTGGAAGCCCCATAGGCCGTCAGAAATATCAACGGGAAACTCTCAAAGGTCTTGGGCTTAATAAAATGCACAAGACCCGTGAACTTGAAGATACACCTTCTGTTCGTGGCATGATCAATAAGGTCAAGCACCTAGTCAAAATTGAGGAAGCTAGTTAGAGCTTCAAAGCATGGGCGAGCCTCTCTTAGCCTCCGTAAAGAGTGGTGTTAGCCAAAAAGGATAATAAAATGAGACTGAACGAAATTAGCGATAATGCTGGCGCTTCCAAAAACCGTAAACGGGTTGGACGTGGCATAGGTTCAGGCAAGGGAAAGACAGCAGGCCGTGGCCATAAAGGCCAAAAGTCACGCAGTGGTGTTTCCTTGTTGGGTTTCGAAGGTGGCCAGATGCCACTTTATCGACGTTTGCCAAAACGTGGCTTCAAGAATCCATTCTCCAAGGATTTTTCCGAGATTAATTTAGGCAAGTTACAAGTCGCCATAGATACCGGAAAGATAGACAGTAAAGAAGACATCAATTATAAAGTTCTGCAACAAGCCGGCATTGTTAGCAAGTCTAAGGACGGCCTAAAACTTCTGAGCAAGGGCGAGATAAAGGCAAAAGTGATCATTGAAGTTTCTGGAGCGTCGGAGACGGCTATTATGGCTGTGGAAAAAGTGGGTGGAAAAGTTATAATTACGGCTAAAACTGAGGTTTCCAAGGCAGAGAAAAAACCTATTAAAGCTGAGAAGGCGAAATCTGATACAACGTCTGATGCCAATCCTGGCACGGCTAATTAAGGCAGGATTAAACGCATGGCATCCGCAGCCGAACAACTTGCATCTAACATGAATTTCTCTGCTTTTTCTAAGGCTAAGGAGCTTAAACAGCGTATCTGGTTTACACTAGGTGCACTAATTATCTATCGGTTGGGCACCTATATTCCTCTACCAGGGATCGACCCTGTTGTTCTGCAGGATATTTTCTCGCAACAAGCGGGTGGCATTCTTGGTATGTTTGATATGTTCTCTGGTGGTGCGCTTGGTCGCATGACCATTTTTGCCTTGAATATTATGCCATACATTTCAGCATCCATTATTATGCAGTTGATGACTTCTGTATCACCAAAAATAGCTGCTCTAAAAAAAGAGGGCGAAACTGGACGTAAAATTATCAACCAGTATACCCGATATTTAACGGTAGCTATCACTACTATGCAGGCCTATGGCATATCTGTTGGGCTTGAAGGGATGACTTCGAGCTCTGGTTCTGCGGTTATCGATCCTGGTGTGTTTTTTCGATTCACAGCAGTCGTCACTCTTGTTGGTGGTACTATGTTCCTAATGTGGCTAGGTGAGCAAATCACTGCACGCGGTATTGGCAATGGGATTTCATTGATCATCTTTGCGGGTATTGTAGCCAATTTACCCAGTGCCATCGCTGGAACTTTGGAATTAGGACGAACTGGTGCTTTGTCATCTCTAATAATTGTTGTTTTGATACTGATGTCCGTTGGTGTGATCTTCTTTATTATCTTTATTGAACGCGCACAGCGTCGAATTATTATTCAATACCCAAAGCGTCAGCAAGGCAACAAAATGAGCGGTGGGGAAAGCTCACACCTGCCTTTGAAGCTGAATACGGCGGGGG
>Ga0209630_10000679_pt1 | contig 38732 bp, 23 predicted proteins | sample COG_01_FD_184745 | JGI IMG/M metagenome (GOLD analysis project Ga0209630, IMG submission 184745) | Pelagic Microbial community sample from North Sea - COGITO 998_met_01 (SPAdes) (version 2) | ecosystem: Environmental > Aquatic > Marine > Neritic zone/Coastal water | place: Helgoland, sampling...
TAAGCGGTACCGTTACCTTAATACGATAGTTACTCTAATTGAATATATCCAGCCCCAACATCCAATGTTGGGGCTTTTTTTTTTGATAATTATAAATCACTATTTTTGCTCGCGTTATCAAGAAAGGCGGAGGGAATAGGTCCTATGAAGTCTTGGCAACCTGTTTGTAAACAAGGTGCTACATCCTAGCCGATTTATATCGGAAAAGATACCATTCACAAAACGGTTTCTTGATACAAAACAGTTATGAGCAAGAAACAAGATGTAATCTTACGGTTAAGTGGGTTAGAGCCCTTAAACGTCACTAACAATATCAACTTTCTGAACGTAGGCGAAAGGACTAATGTAACCGGTTCGAAAAAGTTTGCACGCCTGATTTTAAACAATCAGTATGATGAAGCGCTTTCGGTTGCGCGGCAGCAAGTTGAAAACGGAGCCCAAGTTATCGACATTAACATGGACGACGGTATGTTGGACGGCAAAGAGGCGATGGTGAAGTTTCTGAATCTTATTGCTGCTGAACCAGACATTTCGAGAGTGCCTGTAATGCTCGATTCATCGAAGTGGGAAATATTAGAAGCCGGGCTAAAATGTTTACAAGGGAAGGGTATCGTCAATTCAATAAGCTTAAAAGACGGTAAAGCGGAATTTGTTCGTCGGGCAAAAATTATAAAACGGTTTGGGGCTGCAGCGGTGGTCATGGCATTTGACGAAACGGGTCAGGCAGATACCTACGAAAGACGTATCGAAATTTGCAAAAAGAGCTATGACATTCTTGTTGAGGAAGTCGCTTTCCCTCCAGAAGACATCATTTTTGATCCCAATATTTTGGCCATTGCCACAGGTATTGAAGAACATAATAACTATGCGGTTGACTTTATCAAAGCTACGGAATGGATTAAAACAAATTTGCCACACGCTCTTGTTAGCGGTGGAGTAAGTAATATTTCTTTTTCTTTTCGAGGCAACAATGCGGTGCGTGAGGCGATGCATGCGGCATTCCTATACCATGCCATCAAAGTGGGTATGGACATGGGCATTGTTAATGCAGGCATGATTGAAGTGTATGACGAGATACAACCAGACTTGCTGGAGCGGGTAGAAGACGTACTTTTTAACAGACGAGATGATGCTACAGAGCGATTGGTTGACTTTGCTGAAACCGTAAAGCAGAAGGGCAAGGTTATTGTCAAAGATGATTCATGGAGACAAACAGATGTCGCCGAGCGTTTAAAACACGCGTTGGTTAAAGGTATAACCGATTACATTGATGAAGATACCGAAGAAGCACGTCAGCTATTTGATGCACCATTAAGTGTAATTGAAGGGCCATTAATGGACGGAATGAATGTCGTAGGAGATTTATTTGGTTCTGGTAAGATGTTTCTTCCTCAAGTGGTTAAAAGTGCGCGTGTTATGAAAAAGTCTGTGGCTTATCTATTGCCTTATCTGGAGAAAGAAAAGGCAGCAGGCAGCACACGTGGTAAAATATTATTGGCCACAGTAAAAGGAGACGTCCACGACATCGGGAAGAATATTGTCGGTGTGGTATTGGCTTGTAACAATTATGAAATCATTGATTTAGGTGTGATGGTACCGCTAGACAAGATTTTGCAAACCGCTGCCGAGAAAGATGTGGATGTGATAGGGTTAAGTGGTTTAATCACGCCGAGTTTGGACGAAATGGTTGATGTGGCTGAAGAAATGCAAAGGCGAAACTTGAAAACACCATTACTCATTGGTGGCGCTACAACGTCACGAATACATACCGCGGTGAAAATTGCACCCATGTATTCAAATGCCGTCATTCATGTGCTTGATGCGTCCAAGAGTGTGCCTGTCGTAGGTTCTCTTTTGTCGAAGGATGCTGAAACTACTTTAGCGGGTTACAAAGCGGAATATGCTAAGTTGGCTGATGAGCACCAAAAAAGAAAATCCGCCAAAACAATTCTAACGTACGACCAGGTTGTTCAAAACCGATTACAAATAAATTGGGATGAAGAGCACATTGCAGCGCCAAACAATACCTCAATAAAAAATTGGTCACCATCCATTGAAACACTCATTCCTTTTATCGATTGGACGCCGTTTTTTAGGGCATGGGAGTTAGCCGGCAAATACCCGAATATCTTAGAAGATGCTGTAGTTGGGGTTGAAGCAAAGAAATTGTTTGCAGATGGGCAGAAGATGTTACAATCTATCGTTAAAAATCAATCACTTCAAGCAAAAGGGGTTTCTGGGATATTTAATGCAGAATCGAATGGTGAGACCGTTTTGGTAACCGACGAAAAAGGAAAGACATATCCTTTTGATTTCATTAGACAACAACGAAAAATGGGAGCGGGAATCCCAAATCTTAGTCTTGCAGATTTTGTTGCGCCAGCGGGCTACAATGACCACATGGGTTGTTTTGCTGTTACGGTTCATGGTGCGGTAGATATAGCCAAGGAGTATGAAGCAGACCACGATGATTATCATGCTATTTTGGTCAAAGTCTTGGCTGATAGATTGGTTGAGGCTTTCGCAGAATATTTACATCGAGAAATACGTGTAAACGAATGGGGGTATGCACAGAACGAATCACTGAGCAACGAATTACTCATACGTGAAAAATATCAGGGGATTAGACCAGCCCCTGGATACCCGGCTTGTCCAGATCATACCGAAAAACAAAAAATATGGGATATCCTGGATGTAAATAAGAACATTGGGGCCAGCTTGACAGAAACGTATGCCATGCATCCGGCTTCATCTGTTTCTGGGGTTTATTTTGCCAATCCCAAAAGTAAATATTTTGCTGTCGGTCAGATCGGCCAAGATCAGTTGCAAAGTTTAGCGGAAAGGAAGAACCTAACCGTTGATGAGATGCGAAAGTGGCTTCGTCCTAATTTGTAATTTTTTTTCTTTGTTTGGAATGTGTTTGGATTTAGAAATGTCTAAACAGGTAATTCAAAGTAAAAACCTAAGTAAATTATGAGATTATTGAAGTTACGAGTCGTTGCTTTTGCTGCTATTTCTTTGTGTAGCGTGAACCTTTTTGGCCAATCTTTCGATGGCTATGCGTTATATAACCTTCAAAATAACAAAACAACATACATGATAGATAAGGATGGCAACATTGCACATTCTTGGGATTGTAATGTCAACTGTAATTATGCAGTTGCGCTAACAGATGAGGGTAACCTCCTGCGCGGCGGTGTATATGGAAGCAACAAGCTAAATGGAGCTGCCATAGGTGGCATGATTCAAGAGTACGATAAAGACGCAAACATAGTATGGGAATTTGTCTACTCCGACGACAGTCATGTATCTCACCACGATTTTTGCTTAATGCCTAATGGCAATGTCTTGCTCACAGCGTGGGAAGTAAAAACAGCTGCAGAACTTACCGGTGCGGGTTATAGTGGTAATGCAACTGGATGGCCAACACATATTGTCGAAGTGGAACAGGATGGTTCTGGAGGTAAAATTGTGTGGGAGTGGCATATATGGGATCATCTTATCCAAGATTTTGATAAAGACAAAGACAACTTTGGTGTTATTGCAGATCATCCTGAACTTATGGATATTAATGCGGTGTCCGTAAGCCGCAGAGGTGGTGATTGGTTTCATGTAAATGGTCTCGATTACAATGCGGACTTAGACCAAATCGTTTTTTCTTCTCGATACGCAAGTGAAATATTTATTATAGATCATAGTACGACAACCGCAGAAGCGGCATCTCATTCAGGAGGTAACTCAGGTAAAGGAGGAGATTTTTTATATCGTTGGGGAAATCCTGCTAACTACGGGTCATCGGATAATCAGCAAATACCTGGGCCAGTACACGACCCGAGATGGATTAAAGATGGGCGACCAAATGCAGGGTATATTCAATTTTTTAATAATCAAGGAGCTGGTTCACAATCGTCATCAGTTGATGCCATAAACCCTATGCGTAATGGATATAACTATAGTTGGGACGGAACAAAAAATGAACCAAGTGAAAAGGATTGGAGACACGTATGTGCCGATTATGCTGATGGACAATCTGCAAGTGATAGAATGACCAATGGAAATGTTTTTGTCGCACTTTCTCGCGAATACATGTACGAGGCTGATTCTACTGGGAACGTCATTTGGCAATACAATGCAAGTCCAGCCAAAGCATTTAGATATGAATGTGCGCATCCAGCGGTTTGGGCATTGCTCGGGTCCGAAGGCTGTGGTACGGCGTCATTAACTAATGTACAAATGAAGACATTTACGGTCTATCCTAATCCTTCATCTGGAATCTACAATATCAGTGGCCTAGAAGATGAAACAGGGTATTCTATGTATCTTACAGATAATCTAGGTCGTCGTATTCAAATGGATATTTCGGACGCCGTATTAGATTTGTCTGGTTTTGCCAAAGGACAATATTTCATTGTGGTTAATCTTAATGACGGTCAAACGTTCGCTAAAAAGGTAATTTTGAATTAAGGGTTCAATGAAATTCTTAGTTTTTGTATTCATAATTATTACATCGTTGGGTCATGTTGTCCATGCCCAGAGTGATTTTTATGACATATCTGAAACAAGAAATGTGCGAATCTATTTTCAGCAAAAGAATTGGGATGCCTTGCTTGATAGTTTCTATGTTCAAGGAGATGAAGAGCGCATACTGGCTTCTGTAGTTCTTGATGGGACCAGATTTGATAGTGTTGGTGTTAGGTATAAAGGATTCAGTTCTGTAAGCACCGAGCGCAAGAAAAACCCCTTCAACATAAAGTTAGATTACGTTAAAAATCAATCGTATCAAGGGTATGAAAAGATAAAGCTAAGTAATGTTATTCAAGACCCCTCGTTTGTCAGAGAAGCACTGTCGTATGAGATAGCAAGAAATTATATGGTGGCTTCCAAAGCGAACTTCGCCAACGTCTATATCAATGACACGTTTTGGGGGGTATACACAAATGTTGAGGCGGTTAACAAGCAATTTTTAGCTGACCGGTTTTCGTCTAAGGAAAATACCTTATTCAAGGGTAATCCAGATGATTTAGACCTCAATGGAGAAAACAGCAACTTGAATAATTTATATGGGTTAGATTCAACAAAGTATGAACACCTATATGATTTAAAATCAGATGCGGGTTGGGGTGATTTAATGACCCTCATGTCAGTGTTAAATGATTCAGTGGAGTTGTTGGATAACGTCCTGAACATAGATCAGGCACTCTGGATGCATGCCTTTAACTACACCTTTGTAAACTTTGATAGTTACATAGGCTATGCTCAAAATTACTATTTGTATCAAAACAACAATGGCCAGTTTTACCCTATACTATGGGACCTAAATCAATCTTTTGGTAGCTTTAGGCTAACCGACGCATCAACCTATTTTAGAGGATTTTCGGTTACTGAAGCCCAATCTGTTGATCCCTTAACCCATCTGAATAGTTTCTCTGTTCATCCAAGGCCCCTTATTCGCCAGGTGCTATCAAATGATACATTTAAAAGAATGTATTTGGCACATATTCGTACGATGATGGAAGAATATGTTTCGAATGATTTGTACTACGAGCGTGCAAAGACAATCCAACAACTAATTCAAAGTGATGTCTTCTCAGACGTTAATAAATTTTATACGAACGCCGATTTTACCGACAACCTTGATGTTACGGTTAAAGACTTAGTAGACTATCCAGGGATTAAGGATCTTATGCTCGGAAGGCAGGAGTATCTGCAATCTTACCCTGGAATTTGGGGTTATCCTATGCTAGATAACGAATCTGTAAAAGAGGCTAACGACAGCACTGATGTTACAGTTGAGGTAGATGTTGGCAATCGGGTTTGGCTCTATTACAGAGCTACGGATAATGCAAAATTTGAAAAGGTTCGGATGTTTGACGATGGCCTGCACAATGACGAAAGTAACAACGACAATGTGTATGGAATTCGGGTGTCAAACACAGATCTAAGGGATTATTATTTCTACGCCGAAAATGATTCGGCGGGCGCATTTTTGCCAAAAAGAGCAGCGCACGAGTACTTTTCAGTTTCTTCTGGAATGGACTTAGTGATTAACGAGATTTGTGCTAGCAATGGATCGATAATTTCAGATGAACATGGTGATTTTGATGACTGGGTTGAGCTTTACAACAATAGCGGGGTGAGCATCGATCTACGTAACTACTACCTGTCTGACGACATTGCTAATCTTGCCAAATGGCAATTACCCGGTGTTGGTATTGATCCGTCGGGCTATACGCTTTTTTGGTTAGACAACGAATCAGAAGAAGGGGATATGCATGCGAATTTTAAACTGTCAGCATCAGGCGAATCCCTATATCTCTCAACCAAATCAGGTGAAATTGTTGATGCGGTATCGTTTGGGCCTCAAACTACCGATATAACGTATGGTCGAATACTGAACGGAATGGGTGATTTTACCTTAAACACACCGACACCAAGAGAACACAATAGAGCAACCAGCGACGAACAAAATACGCTGAGCTATGTGCTTTACCCTAATCCATCAGACAATGTCGTACGCCTGTTGTTTAATCAAAAAACTTCAGGGCAAATAGATATCTTCAACCTTAATGGAAGTCGCGTGAATGATCAGGTTGATTTGTCTAACGCCTGGTCTTGTAAATACGATGTTTCCGAAATGGTTAAGGGAATATATTTCTTAAAGGTTAGCACAGAAAATTCAGTCCTAACCAAAAAATTCATAATTAAATAAACGATATGATCAAAACGATAAGTTTCCTCGCATTCCTTGTTATTCATTCATTGGTGATTTCTCAAACCATTACGAACTATACAACGGCAGATGGACTGCCAGATAATGACGTAACTTGTTTGGTTCATGATGGAAATGGAGCGATGTGGTTTGGCACGCAAAAAGGGGTGGCAAAGTTTGATGGGATTAACTGGGTCACCTACAATACCCAGTCTGATTCAGTGTTGCCACAAGATGGAATAACAGCAATCGCCATAGCAAGTAACAATGACGTTTGGATTGGAACCGATGCAGGGGCAGCGATATATGATGGCAGTGAGTGGAAGGCATATACCACAGATGACGGACTTGGAAGTAATCGAATAACCCATATCGCAGAAATGTCTAACGGAGATATTTGGTTTGCAGATTTTAATGGCGCTACGAAATACGACGGAACCTCATTTACAGCTTATGGTAGCGCAGATGGACTGCCTTTTGGTGGAGTGGTTAAAGTTGCGGAAGACAAAAATGGAGACGTGCTGATGTGCACCGGTTTGGGCGGTTTAGTCACTTTTGATGGAACACAATTTGCGGCCTACTCTGTTGCTGAAGGTTTGGTGAGTAAAAACACGACATCTATAGCCTTAGACAATCAAGGCAATAAATGGGTTGGCACCGCGAAAGGCGTTTCGGTACTCAATGCGTCGAATCAATGGGTGACCAATCATACCCAAATGCTTGAAATTCCAGAGCCAGATACCTTAAATCCTGTAGAGGACATAGCCATAGACAAATCGGGAACTGTTTGGGTAGGCATTTATGTGGACTATCTGGTAACCGTTGGCGGAGTTGCTTACCTTGATAACGACCAATGGATAACAATTGATGCATCAGACGGGCTTGTAGGCCCAACGATTCGTCAGATTGCGTTAGACGGACGGGACAATCTTTGGGTAGGAACAAGTAGTGGCGTTTCAAGAATCGACAACCCAAGTTCAGCTAGTTTTATGGAAGTTGAGGCGGAACAAATTGCGGTGTATCCAAATCCAGCAAAAACTACTGTAACCATATCTTTCAAAGACGTCATGGAGGAAAAAATGCCCATTCAAATTGTGAACCATCTGTCTCAAGTGGTTCGAACAGGAGAAATAATGAAGGGCTCCAATAGCCATACCTTTGATGTAATGAACATGAACCCAGGACTGTATTTTGTTATTTGCGATGGCATTCATAACCGCTTATTGGTAAGATAGTTTTGAGTTCGAATGGACTGAAAGCTTATGGCAAACATGGTTGTTTAGACCTTAGCTTTTTATCGATAGCAAAGTGTAATCCCCAATTTTTATAGTTCTAATCTCTACAAGGCAACACAAGATGGTGATTTGTGGTTATAGAATGAATTCATCTTTAGGGAATTACACTCATTTTGTAGGATTACTGTCAGCAAATGGTCAGCACCAACATTTTGGTGAATAATTTGTTAATTTTGATAGCCTCGAGAATTGTGTGTTTTCGGGATAAGTAGCAGGTTTAGTTGAAAGTATTCGAATTATGGAAAAGGCATATTACCACAATGACTATTTTTCACATGGCAAGACCCTTGTGAAGAATGTTTTGAAAGGTCTTGGATTGTTATTATTCACCATCTTGGTGCAAACAGGGAATCTTAGTCATGCTCAAAGCTCAAACAAAGGGACAGAGTTCTGGATTGGGTTTCCAAATCACGCAGAAGGAACTCAGGCTGGGTTATATCTTTACATCACAGGAGACTCAAACGCCACAGGAACTGTATCCGTGCCTGGCCAAAGCTGGTCGACTACATTCAGTGTAACCGCAAATGCTATGACACTTGTTGCTGTTCCATCAAACATAGCCTACATGAGTTGTTCTGATTGTATCGAGGACAAGGGAATTAAGGTGTCAACAAATAAAAAAGTGGTTGTCTATTCTCACATTTATAGACAGTACAGATCCGATGCCACGTTGGTACTGCCTACAAGAACCTTAGGTAAAAAATATTACTGCATGTCATACGAGCAGCTATGGACGTCAGAACGTTCTCAATTTATGGTGATTGCTGCCAAAGACGATACAAAAGTTCGGATAACTCCTTCAGTGGCTTTGAGAAAGTCTGGAGGTGGAACCCATGCAAAAGGAACGCCATACGAAGTGACTCTTGACGCTGGTGAATGTTACCAAGGAAGAGCGAATTCGTCTGGATCGGCCGAAGACGTTTCAGGTACTTTGATTGAGGTAATTGATACTGGATCTACTGCAAATTGCAGAACGGTTGCTGTTTTTTCTGGAAGTTCTGGAACCCACTTAGGTTGTAACAATAGATGGCAAAATTCTCGTGACAATTTATACCAACAAATGTATCCGACTAAATCGTGGGGTCAGCGTTTTATTACAGTTCCATTTAGAGGAATGAATGGAGACGATATTCGAATTTTGGCTTCGGAAGATAATTCAACTGTTACGGTAATTAACAAAACTGGGGCTCCAAATAATTATTATTTGGATAAAGGCGAATACTACAGCTTGGAAGATGTAAAAGAAGAAAAGTACATTATCTGCGACAAGCCAATCATGGTAGCACAATACCAGCAATCCCAAAGGTGTAATAGCAACAGTACGGGTGATCCGTCTATGACGATTCTCAATCCGATTGAACAAACATTAAAAAATATCACGGTGTATTCTTCGGAGTATGAAGATATTAGATCACATTACATCAATGTTATAATACCGTCGGCAGGTGTTAGTAGTTTTAGAATTGATGGTAAAACAGCTAGTTTTACCAAAGTTGCGAAGTACCAAACCTATTCTTTCGCTCAGATATCAGTGACCAAAGGGAACCACATCATGAGCTCAGATGTAGGCTTCAACGCAGTGGCGTATGGTTTTGGGAGATATGAAAGTTATGGATACTCTGCTGGTGCAAACGTAAAAGATTTGACGGCAGTTGCTGAATTAGAGAATTCTGCAAAAAATGATGAAATTACACTTTGTCTTGGCCAAGAAGCGTCATTCAAAGGAAGCGCAGAATACAGTGCAAAAAGTTGGCTTTGGGACTTTGGAGATGGAGATACGTCTACTACGCAAAGTCCAAAACATACCTACTCGGATACTGGAACTTATGAAGTGAAACTTAAGGTGTTTAAACCTGCGGATGATGGTTGTTCCGTTTATGATTCTTCCGTCTTGGAGGTTAAGGTTAATGCACCGCCTGTGGCACGTATTCATTATGACGCATTATGTGAAGACATGTCGATTAGGTTCGAAGATTCAACCATAGTGCCATTTGGCGAAACACAGTTGTTTAGTCAATTTACCTTTCACGATAACCAAAACGTTTACGCCAAATTTGCCAATAAGACTTACGATAGTTCAGATAAATACTACATACGATTAATTGCTGGAACGGAAAACCAATGCCGTGATACGTTCATTGACTCTATTTTTATCAGTCCTGCACCCGTCGCATCATTTAATATCGACAATGCATGTAGTTTAGACACGTCTGAATTTACAAATACGAGCACGGTAAAAACGGGTGGATTCGCTTCGTATAAATGGTATTTTGGCGATGGTGATTCCAGTACAGTTGGCTCACCTAAACACTTCTACCAAGACTCTGGTACGTATGCTATCCAGTTCGATATTGTAAGTGACAGCGGTTGTACGGCTTCTGCATATGATACCATAATCAAATACGAACAATATACCATTGACTTTGCCTATGCCGATACCTGCGCAGGTTTGACGGTTGATTTGGTCAATATTTCAGCCAGTCAAGGAGGCTCTCTGCAAAACTGGAAATGGAAGTTCCATGATGGAACGATTGCAACGTCAAAAGACACGGCGTATAAGTATGCCACACCAGGAAACTATGATGTTTGGTTGGTAGGTAGTCTCGACACTGTTTGTCGTGACTCCGTAGTACACACCATAACAGTAGATCCAAACGTTTCTGCTGACTTTGGCTTATCGTCTAATTGTTTTGTTGATACCATTACATTTACCAATACATCAACGATTACAGGCGGCGTAATGGCGGAATCGTATTGGGATTTTGACGACGGACTAACGTCTACGCAAGACACGGCTAAAGTGAAGTATGCGTCCAAAGGGTCTAAAGATATTGAGTTAATTGCCGTAACAGATCAAGGTTGCAGGGATACTGCCACGTTGTCAATAATGATTTATGATCCGAAAATTATTGGATTTAACATTCCAAACATTTGTCAAAACACAGACGCTGAAATAGCAGCGATTTTAGACTTGGACGGTGACACGGTTAAATCTTGGGATTGGACTGCTGACGGAACTACATTTACAACAGACACGGTTAAAATTAATAAAGCAAGTACAGGACGGTACGAGGTATCACTAGACATAGTTACCAAGTTTAACTGTAAGATTAGCCATCTAGATTCTTTCAATATATACGCAACACCGGTGGCAGACTTTACTGTAGATCCAGTATGTATTGGTGAAGACTTGGTGCCTGTGAATACGAGTTCAATAGAGGCAGGTGAATCCATTACTGGATTTAATTGGTACTTGGACAATGTATCAGCGTCGTCTGCTCAAAACCCATCAATACCTACAACAACTGTTGGCACGAACTCACTTCGTCTGAACGTGACTAGCTCTACTGGTTGTCCAGGATCAAAAATTGTTGACGTTGAAGTATATCCTAAGCCAGTTCCTAGTTTTACGTATGCAGACACTTGTTTTGAAGATAATACGACATTTACATCTGGTTCTACGATTTCTAGTGGCAGTATAACAAGCGAAGATTGGACCTACGACGATGGCACAACAACCTCAGGTTCTGTTGTTTCCAGATTCTTAAGTGCTCCTGCAGAGTATTCAATAAAGTTAGTGGCGACATCAGGTTTTGGGTGTAAAGATTCAATTTCAAAAAGCTTTTCTATCGCACCGCTACCAATGATTGATATCGTTGCAGACCCTATTTCTGGATGTCAACCGCTATTGGTGAATTTCACAAATAATTCGTCAATTGGTACGGGTGCAATCACCGACTTTAACTTTGATTTTGGTGACGGCAATACTTCAACCGCTGTTAGCCCAAGTAACGTATACCAAACACCAGGATCATTTGTGGTAGTAGTTGACGCATTAAGCGCAGCTGGTTGTAGAGATACACTGACTTTGGCAAACCCAGTAGACGTTTTACCTAAGCCGGTAGCATCGTTTACTTTTACGCCAGACGAGCCAAGTTTATTGGAGCCAGAAATTCAATTTGTTAATACGTCATCGCCAGATGCTGTAACCTTTAATTGGTTTATAACGGATGGTACTACCCACTCTGGACCAATCGTAGATCATACATTAGAGCCAGGCGATTATGTGGCTACTTTAATCGCGACTGCGGCCAATGGATGTAGCGATACGGCCGAGCAAAGTGTTTATGTAAAACTGGACTTCTTCTTACATGCTCCGACAGCATTCTCGCCTAATGGAGATTTGATCAATGACTTATTTGGTATTGACGGCATGGTTGCCGAAGTTCAAGGCTACACCATGGAGATCTTCAATACTTGGGGAGAACAAGTATTCTACTCGGACAATCCAATAGAAAAGTGGGATGGCACGGTAAATGGGAAAGAAACACACACAGGTACGTATGTTTACATCGTACGGTATAGAAACATCGAAACAGACCGTTGGGAAACCATCAACGGAGTACTAACGGTAGTACGCTAACTGTTTGTGATAAGACATAGTTTCTTTCATCGATTTATATAACTTTGCCCGCTCAAACGGATAGCAAAATATGAGCGTTTTAGTCAACAAAGACTCAAAGATTATTGTTCAAGGTTTCACTGGAGGCGAAGGAACTTTCCACGCTGGTCAGATGATTGAATACGGCACTCAGGTTGTGGGTGGTGTAACACCAGGAAAAGGTGGTCAAATACACCTAGACAAACCTGTTTTCAATACGGTTGCAGAGGCAGTCAGCATTACAGGCGCCGATGTAAGTATCATCTTTGTTCCACCTGCTTTTGCAGCAGATGCAATAATGGAAGCAGCGGATGCTGGTATCAAGGTTATCGTTTGTATCACTGAAGGAATTCCAACGAAAGACATGATTACGGTTAAGGCTTATTTAAGCGACAAGGACTGTAGAATGGTTGGACCAAATTGTCCTGGAGTGATGACTGCAGGAGAAGCCAAAGTTGGTATTATGCCAGGGTTTATTTTTAAGCCAGGAAGAATAGGCATCGTTTCCAAATCAGGAACATTGACCTATGAAGCAGTTGATCAAATCACTAAAGCTGGGTTAGGTCAATCTACAGCTATCGGCATTGGTGGTGATCCAATTATTGGGACGTCTACCAAAGAAGCTGTTGAATTATTAATGAATGATCCTGAAACGGATGGAATCATTATGATTGGAGAGATTGGCGGAAGTATGGAAGCTGAAGCAGCGCGCTGGATAAAAGAAAACGGAACCAAGCCTGTAGTTGGGTTTATTGCTGGCGAAACTGCGCCTAAGGGACGTAGAATGGGTCATGCAGGAGCTATTGTAGGAGGAAAGGATGATACGGCCGCAGCTAAGAAAGCGATAATGCGGGATTGTGGTATTCACGTGGTGGATTCACCTGCTCATATCGGTATAAAAATGGCTGAGGTGCTTAGTTAGGTATTATTTAGAACATATTATACAGCCCAACTCTCACCAGTTGGGCTTTTTTTATATTTCTGATTTATATTCGTAACAAGCTACTACCCATATCTGAAATTTACGAATATCTAATGCTATGAATGAGTCGATTCAAAAGATTTTAATTGGAAGTATACTGACAATTTGCGTCGTAGGGGGACTCTTTTTTGGATTAAATCGAATAGTAGAGGAGGTTGATGTAATGCCATCCGCCGAGTTTAAAAGAAAGGATCTAAAAGATAGGATTGATTTGGCGTTTCAACAAGAATTTGATCGAACCAAGGATCCGATAATTAATAGAGTTCCACGAGAACGCCTTCTAGATGCATATGAGGTAATAAGAGAACAAGAAGCCAGACAAGGTAAAGCTGCAATTAGTGGAATTACATGGTCTGAACGTGGACCAAACAATGTAGGTGGACGTAATCGCGTAATCATGTTTGATGCGTCTGATGTGACTAACAAAACAGTTTTTGTTGGCTCTGTGGCTGGAGGGTTATGGAAGACAACAAATATTTACGCGAGTCAGGTTGAATGGACGCCGGTTAACGACTTTTTTAGCAATATGGCTGTAACGTCTTTAGCCCAAGACCCAACAAACCCGGCCATAATGTATTTTGGGACTGGGGAGGGTTATTTTAACTCTGATGCGGTACAAGGAGATGGAATTTGGAAAAGTACAGACACGGGTTCGACCTGGTCTCAGTTAGCTGCGACAACAGGTGACAATTTTTCATATGTAAATAAACTAATCGTCGATGGATCGGGCAATTTAATTGCTGGAACCAAAGGGTATTATATCAACAACGGTGGTGTTTATAGATCTACAAATGGAGGAACCTCTTTTTCCGAGGTATTAGAACGTTATACGGCCACGAGTACTGACGAGTATGACAGGTGTGCCGACATTGAGATGGCTGCAGATGGAAAAACGTTTTATGCTTCCATGGGTATATTCACAGCAGATGGAATTTTTAAGTCATCTGATTCTGCAAAAACATGGACGAGAATCTACGATGCCGATTCAGCAGGTGAAGAAAGGATAGATCTCGTTTGTGCACCATCTAACTCGAGTTATATCTATGCCTTGGTTCAAGGCTCAGGAAGCAGTATTAAGAAAATAATGAAGTCTACAGATGGAGGAAGTACATGGACTTCGTGTACGACTATCTCGTGGAATGATCAATGCTCTAGTGCTTCAACAGATTTTACGCGAAATCAGGCTTGGTACAATTTGGCATCTGTGGTAGATCCAGATGATGAGGATATATTATATGTTGGAGGAATAAATTTGTTTAGGACCGATAACGGCGGAACTAGTTGGTCTCAGCTCTCATCTTGGGTAGGGTGTGGTGGTTATTCAGAAGTTCATTCTGATCACCATATATTGGTTTTCGCACCTGGTAGCTCAGACACTTTGATAAACGGGAATGACGGTGGTGTTTATATAACGGAAAACAGTCAAGCATCGCCACCGACTTGGACTATGATAAATAATGGATTTAACGTCACACAGTTTTATGCTGGGGCCATTCATCCCACGGCATTAAATTCTTATTTCTTAACAGGGTCACAAGATAACGGGTCACAACGTTTTCAATTTGGAGGAATTAACTCGACAGATGAGGTGACTGGAGGTGATGGTGGATATTGTCACATTGATCAGGAGGATCCAGATACCCAAATTACGGCTTATACGTATAATAATATTAGGATTTCTACAGATGGTTTTAACACATATACCTCATACAGCAGTAGTGTAGGGAACTTTATTAATGCATCGGATTATGATAGCGATAACAAAATATTGTACTCTAGTAGTAATTCAGGCACAATTTATCGTTGGTCTAACATAGGTGGAACACCAAGTACTAGCAATCTGTCCGTCTCGGCAATGAATAGCAGCCAGGCTTCAGCAATTCTTGTTTCACCGAACGACCCTACAACGATCTATGTCGGCACTGAGGCAGGAAGAGTAGTACGTATAACTGACGCCAATGGAAGCCATACAGGTACAAATATCTCTACTGGTCTACCTTCAAGTGTTACAGTTTCGTCTATTGCAGAAGATCCATTTGATCCGGGACACTTGCTAGCTACTTACTCAAATTATGGGACGACGAGTGTTTGGGAAACCACAGACACCGGTTCGTCATGGAGCTCAGTTGAAGGAAACCTTCCTGACATGCCAATTCGATGGGCAATCTTCAGCCCATGGGGTGGCGACAGCGCTCTACTTGCCACAGAGCTAGGTGTTTGGAGTACAACAAACTTAAATTCTGGAGGGACAACAGATTGGGCAGTAACCAATACTGGTCTTGCGAATTGCAGGGTAGATATGTTGCAGTTTCGCGAATCAGACTCGCTATTGTTAGCAGCAACACATGGTAGAGGGGTTTTTACCACTTCATATTTTTCAGAAAGGATTGTTTCACAAATAGGATGTAAAAATATTGCATACGTTGGTGAGGAGATCAGCTTTTATGACAACTCATATGGTGCAACAAGCTGGAGTTGGGATTTCGAGAATGACGGCAATGCCGAGTCTACGGCCCAAAATCCAACCTACACATTCGGTAAAGGCGGTTTATATACAGTGAAGTTGACAATCAATGGAACTACTTCCTCTACTACAACTGTTCAAATTTTGCCAAATCTGGGTGTTCCTTATGCAACCTCTGATGGAGGTGATATGGAGTCTAACGCATGGCATTTTGGGGGACGAATCTTAGAAGGTGGAAGTCAATTGTGGGAGAGAGGTGGACCAAGCTCAAATACGTTTACGTCGTCTTACCACAATGGATCAAACGCCTGGGTGACCGTTTTAGATGGGGATTTGTATGAAGCAAATGTAAAGTCTGAACTGCTTAGCCCAAACTTCAACTTTTCAAGTTCTGGAACGTATACTTTAAGCTTTATTAAAAGCATGCACTATCGATATCCTAATGCCCCATTTGCCGTCCAAGTTCACTACTCAACTGATAAAGGGAAGAACTGGGCGCGATTGGGCTCTGATACATCAACTACTGCTGGCACTAATTGGTACAATAGAGGTCCTAGCAGTTCTTCTCAGATTAGCAGTAGCGTTTTTGCAGATAGCATAGGATGGACTGGCAGCTACACGAAAAGTACAACTTCGCACGATGTTTCGTTTCTATCCGGAAACGAAAACGTGTGTTTTAGAGTTTTAATTTCTCTTGATGCTGGATGGAGTGGAGGTTATAATCGTGATGGATTTTTAGTGGATGATTTTGCAATTAGCAGCAACACGACAACGACAGCTATAAGTGGTGCAGGAATAGAAACAATGGCATTTACAAAGATCTTAGACCTTCCAGCGAATGATTCTGCGCATTATTACTCGTCTTCTGGCAAATTAATTGCATCTATATGGAATGAAAGTGCCCACAATTTTGGGGCAACGACCGTTGAAATTGATGGGACAGGAACAGGTACTCAAGATTTTGATACCAATACCCTAGCAGAAAACAAGATATTCTCAAAAACAATCAAGATTACGCCTACCACAAACAACACTTCTGCTACAGTTAAAATAGCTATGTACTATACCAATGCAGAATTGGCCGGTTGGAAATCCGGTTCAGGGGAATTTGCAAAGGATGTACAACTCTTTAAAACGACCAATGCAATAGGTAGTAGTACCGTTGCACAAGGCACACTGCCCTCTGTAACGACCACAGATTCTGTTTTTAACGGTGATGACCTATGCGTCATTGGTACGTTCTCAAATGGTTTTTCCGGAGTTGGCGGCGGAGGTGGAGCGAATGGGGGAAGTGGGCCACTTCCCGTTAGTTTGCTTGACTTCTCAGGAACGAGATTCGCCGAACAAGTGCATCTTCATTGGAGCACGGCTTCTGAATTAGACAATGACAGATTCATTGTTCAAAGATCAATTAGTGGTTTACAATTCGAAGAAATAGGTTCTGTCGGTGGAGCAGGGAATTCTCAATCAAAAATAGACTACCAGTATATCGACACAAGCTCAATTGTTTCATCATCCAATACTCTTTGTTATAGATTAAAGCAGGTTGATTTTAACGGTTCTTCGGAACTATCACCAGTTATATGTTTAAAGGCAGATAATGCGGTGAAAGAAATACGAATTGGGCCAAATCCATTCAATACCTTTATTGAATTGACTATAAATCCTTGGACTCCATACGTTTACGATTTACATGTTTATGATGTAGAAGGCAACATCGTTTATAGGCAGGAGAAGCTAAATGACGGGTCGCAACAAATTGATTTATCTGCGCTAAGCGATGGGCTATACTTTGTAGCGATAATCCGAGATGGCCAGCGTATTGTGGTCAAGAAGATAATCAAGCATCTGTAACTAATCTCTAATCAAGGTTACTGTACCAGACTTTTTATCCTTTCTGAGCGGTTCAGTTTGGTCTTGGCCAAATTTACCCTCTACCACTTCGAGAATATAGAAATAAGTGCCAGCTGGATGCAGTGATGTAGAATTGTCAACGGTCCCGTCCCAACACTGCTTCATATCTTCTGTTTTAAAAACCAATTCACCCCATCGATTGTAAATCCATAGCTTGAATTCATCGCATCCATCTAAGTAACCATCAATACAATAGGTATTGTTGGCGGCATCACCATTTGGTGTAAATACGTTAGGAACAAATATGTCTCTTTGGGCTGCATTGGCCGTTGAAATTTGTTTCGTGATAGAGTCAGAACAAAGCGTTCCTTCATTCACTACTAAGGTTACGGTGTTGATGCTGCTCGGCTCATAGGTTCTTTTGAATTTTTTTTCTAACTCGGTACTTCCGTCATCCAACTTCCAAATAAAAGTGAGTGCATCTTCTGATGTCATTTCGAACGAAGCTTCAAAAGTGCATGGATCCAAGGTGAGGGTAAAATCAGCCTTAGATTGACCAAGTACCTCAACTTTTCTTCTGAAAACATCTGAGATGTTACATGTATTGGAGTCAATAACAGTTAAAACGATTTCATAAACGCCAGGCTGTTCGTAGGTATGCGTTGGGTTAAGTGTCGTCGAGTCTAGTGTTCCATCACCAAAATCCCAATAAAACTTCTGGGCAATATCACTTCTGTTGTCGAAATTTACACGCAGAGGTTGGCAACCAATTATCGGAGAAGGAACGAAATAGGCGTCGACATCTGTTTTAATCTGTAAGTCAATTTTAAAACTAGCATTACTACACCTAGGGCTAAGATTTTTTGTAAAAGCAGCATTTGGTGTTACAGGGAAATCTTGATGACCAGGGTTTCCTGGGTCTGGGCAACTTGAACAAACGGATTGATACACAACACCTTTTTTGTCAAAACGACTCGTACCACCATCGACATGATCATCGGTGGTATCACCGCCAAAGTACGTGGCGTAAAGCAACCCTTCCGCGTCTTTGTCCAGCACCAATAAATAGAAGTCATTACCGTCTGTCGTTTTTTGTACGGCATTCCCAGATGTTTCTAAGTCCACCGTAGAGCCAGGATTTAAATTTGGGTCTACATCGCTTCCCCAACCGCTTACGTAAATATGTTCGCAGTTATCAACCAAAAAGGCACTTGGAGAAATATCAATCTCGTTGGTACGACTGCCAAATGACGTTTGCCATTTGATTGTACTCAAGCCAGTATCCAACTTAGCAATAAACTGGCCCTTGTTTGCTGAACCGTATATCGTTGATGAAGATGGGGCGATATTCCCGTTTGTCTGTCCCGTTACAAATACGTCTCCCTGGTCATTTAAATCAATGAAATAAACTTGGTCGTATTGAGGTGTGCCCCAGTACGTCATTTCTTTGAGCGTATGGTTTTTGCGATCAAGTGCCGCAACGTATCCATCCACTTTGCCTAGGTAATCTTCATGAATGGTATTTGTAGTGGTTTTTAAATCGTTGCTTGAAGTGCCTCCACCCACATAAACAGTGCTGTCCAGATCGACCTTCACACTAAATAATGCGTCTTGAGCGCCACCCCCTAAAAAGGTAGACCATTTGAGTTCCGACAAATCAGAATTTAACTGAAGCAAGCACCCTTCTTGAAACTTTATTGAGGTATCAACGGCATCAACCAGTGGGAAATCAGTCGATTTTGTACAGGTCGCTATGAAGATATCTTGTGTTTCATCTGGGATGATGTCGCCTCTAAAATCATCAGCATAATTATGCCGTAGCGAACTATTAGAATTTAAACCGTCCGCATCTGTTCCTCCCACGTAAGTGGAACCTAATAACGTCGTTCCGTCTTCAGAAATTTTGGTTACAATGATGTCGCCAACACCATTATAGGTAGTGTCGTAACCGGTAATAGTTGTCGGAAAATCCTCTGAAAACGAAGTGCCCAGGATATATAAGTCGTCGTCTTGATTAACAACCAAACTGTGTGGGTATTCGTTTTGGAATCCACCAACATAGGTCGCCCATAATAAACTTGTACCTGCAGAATCATATTTGCTTATGGTGATATCACAAGGCAAGCCTGCTGCAGGAACACCAGATCCACCTCCGCCATAGTCTTTTTGAATTGCCCCAGCCGTTACAGGGTAGTTTCCTTGATTGCCATCTGTAATCCCTCCAGCGTATAAATTGCTTTTGGAGTCATAGGTTGCTGTAAATCCAAAGTTATCGCCACGAGAACCAGAATAGGTGGAAAAAATTAATGCCGGATCTATAACGAAGCCACCTGATGTCGGGTGTAATTCATCTTCTGGATAGGCATATACCTCATAAGACAACACATTATCTTCAAGTTTGAATCTACAGTAAGGACCGTTGCTTGACGCCACCTCTTCGATTGCGGATGAAGCGCGGTCAATAATGGGCGGAGTTTCGGTCAATACACCGCAACTTGTAGCGATGTACAAACTGTCGTTTTGAATCTGAATCGAATCCGCTCCGTTGATTTCTAACTTTATGTCTTCCGCACTGCCATTTGCCAGAACACGCCAATCATATTTTAGAAAGCCATTGGCGTCGGTATAAAAATCCAACAGTATGTTGTCATATAAACCATCATATAGAATATGTTCAAAAGACTTTACATGTGATTGCCACTTATTAGGGTCAGCGCCAATGAAGTAATTGTTGTACGACGAAATGGTGTCAAACCCCATAACGCGTGCTGATGTGTCAGATCCAATAAACGAAACTTTGATGCTATGGGATCGCTGCGTCACTAATTTTGGTGGCCCCATAAAGCTATGTTCATGCATCAGCTCCATTAACTCGGCTTTGTCTTTTTGGTTCTCAAACAAGTATGTAAATCCGGTCTTTTCTAAGAATAGATACCCATTGGGTAGTTTGCACCGGTATAAAACGGCGTCGTGGAATTGCCCTTTGTTTTCTTCAAAACGGAATGGTTCACCTGAGCGCGGTTGGTGCATAATAGTACCATAGCCCGATTGAAACATCGCCACAAAAAATAGTGTTGTAATAAAAAGCTGAAATCTTAAGTTCATTCGCCTACTTAACAAAGTTAAGATTCTATTGATTTACAATACGTTGCTTTGGTTTAAAACCTTTGTCAATTCAAGTATATTCGCGGAAAATTTACATTCATGGCTTTAAACGAACAACAGGTTCAACGGCGAGAGTCCCTCGCTAAATTGCGCGACTTGGGAATCGACCCATATCCGGCAGAAGAATTTCCAGTAACTGCGTCGTCTGTTGAACTCAAAAAACAGTTCGAAGCCAATCCTGAAAACCAACTTTCGGTTTCGTTTGCAGGCCGTATTATGGTGCGTCGAATCATGGGAAAGGCAAGTTTTGCTGAGTTGCAAGACGAATCTGGCAGAATCCAGGCATATTTTAACCGAGATGAAATCTGTCCTGGGGAGGATAAATCGATGTACAACGAGGTGTTTAAACGACATCTTGATATCGGGGATATCATTGGGGTTTCTGGTCATATGTTCCAAACACAAACGGGTGAAACTTCTATACATGTAACAGAATACAAAATATTATGTAAGTCGTTGAATCCTCTACCAATGCCAAAGGAAGTTGACGGAAAGGTGTTTGACGCTTTTACTGATCCTGAAGCGCGCTATAGAATGCGTTATGTGGATTTACTCGTTAATCCTCAAGTTAAAAAGACCTTTATCGCACGATCGAAAGCAATCCGTTCGATGCGAAACTTTTTGGAAAACAAAGGCTACCTAGAGGTGGAAACGCCGATACTTCAGTCAATTCCTGGCGGAGCCGCAGCGCGTCCGTTTATCACACATCACAATGCTTTAGACATTCCTTTGTATTTGCGAATAGCGAATGAATTGTACCTGAAACGTCTGATTGTAGGTGGGTTTGAAGGCGTTTTCGAATTCGCAAAAGATTTCCGTAATGAAGGAATGGATAAAACCCACAATCCAGAGTTTACCCAAATGGAGCTTTACGTGGCCTATAAGGATTACAAATGGATGATGAACACAACAGAAGAAATGTTGCGTGCTATTTGTATAGAGGTAACAGGAAGTGATAAAATTACGTTTGGAGATACAACGATCGATTTTGGTAAGCCATTTGAGCGGTTACCTATTTTCGAAGGAATAAAAAGATATACGGGTCACGATCTTACCGGAAAATCTGAGGATGAAGTCCGAGAAATAGCGAAAGAACTGCATGTGCCAGTTGATGACACTATGGGCTTAGGGAAGTTGATTGATGAAATATTTGGTGAAAAATGTGAGCACCATTTAATTCAACCGACTTTTTTAATGGATTATCCAGTTGAAATGAGTCCGCTGACTAAAAAGCACAGAGATAACCCAGCGTTGACTGAACGATTTGAGCTAATCATCAATAAAAAAGAGATGGCCAATTGTTACAGTGAGTTAAACGATCCTATCGACCAACGTGAACGGTTCGAGGAACAAGCCAAATTGCTAGAAAGAGGCGATGATGAAGGAATGTTTTTAGACCAAGACTTTTTAAGAGCGCTAGAATATGGAATGCCTCCTACGTCCGGAATCGGTATTGGCATTGACAGACTTGTCATGTTATTAACGAACAATGAAAGCATTCAAGAAGTGTTATTCTTCCCTCAAATGAGACCCGAAAAAGTAACACAGCCAGACTCGGCGGATAAATTTACGGCTATTGGTGTTCCTGAGGAATGGGTAGCGCATTTAAAGGAACTTGGTTTTATTACGGTAAACATGCTGCGAAAAGAAGACAGCGCAGGTAAACTTTCTCAAACGTTAAACGGATATAGAAAGAAAAACAAGTTAACCATCGGAGCGCTAAGTCCACAGATGGTTGAGCAATGGCTTGAAAAATAAAAAAGGCACTGTTTAATACAGCGCCTTCTTTCTGAACGAGTTAAGCCAACTTATTCAAAATTCATGAGTAGAAATCGGTAATATTTAAAAGACGTTTTGTCGGCGTTTTTTGCTGCTTTTCGTCCCTTTCTATGTTTCATATTTCTATGCCCGCATTTGCCTTCACAACCATCCGTATGTTCCGCCTTTATTTCATTCAAATCAGCTTCCCACGTTGCTTGTAAAGGAGCGAGGTCTTCTTCAATTGTTTCAAGTTCTGCCTTATGAGCGAGAATTATTGGATCAAGTGTCGTAGCTATTTTTTCTTTTTTGGCCTTACGTTCATCTTGGCTTAATTTACCTTTTGACCCAGACTCCTTGTGTGCTCTACGCATTGTTTTAACTTCGGTTCTGAGCGCCGCAATTGTGGCCTTTTCATCTTCCGTTAGGTTGATTTCAAACTCAGCGCGTTTGGTTTTTAGTGTGGGTTTGATTTGCTCATTTTTATACTTTTTTAAAGCTTCATGCATTTCTTTGATTTCTGCACGATGTGCTTCCCGCGATTTTTTTAAAATTTCAACTTGTTCGTCAGTTAGAATTGCTTCGATATCAGCTTTGTGCTGTTTTCTAAGCGATTTCATCGCCTCTCTATCCTTATTCATTCTGGCGTCCTTCATTTTAATCTTTAAGGCTTCCTGAAGAGACTGGATTTGACTTTCCTGCTCGTCTGATAGGTCAACAATAGAATCTAATCTTTCGATATGTTTTTTCATCATGTCTCCATGCTGATGATGCTCTCTTGGACCTTGTGCAATCGCTAAGCTTGCCCCTAGGACAATCAACAAAGCGGTGTTTCTCAATTTTTTCATTTATCTTATATTTACTAGTTTGACAGTTTGTGTTGTCTTATTATTCCGGCCTTTGCGGTCGATGAGGAGGTCTTCGTCGACGTTTTCGCTCTTTTAAACGGTTTTCAAACCGCTCAACTTTTTTTATTTGCTTCTCGTCAAGACCAACCTTTAACTCACTGAAAAGTGTTTCAAATTCCACACGGCGTTTCTGAAACATAGCTTGATCCATTTCGCGCATTCTTTTCATATGCTTACTAAAAACGTCGTTAAACACAACTTGTTGTTCTGGAGATAACGACAATTTCTCCTCCAGTCGTTCTTTGAATTTGGGTGGTTTTTGTAATTCGACTTTTTGATGAATACGTTTCTTTGTAATTCTACCTGCAGCGAAAAAACCAATCACTACGCCCAAAGTGAGGCAGATTGTACCGATTAATAGAATGCGTAAATTTGTTTTCATACGTCTTAATTTAATTCCAGGTCCCAAGCACTATACGTGCTGTATGATTGACTAATTTCTATATCGCTGTACTCAGATAAACCTAATACTGAATCTACAGACAATGTTCCATCTAAGGCATACAGCGAAATCAAACAACCAACAAAACAGGCTACAGCAACTTTCCATACACGATGTTGCCATAAGCTAATAATTTTAACTTCTTGGTTACCAAGCGCTCTGATTTTTGCCATTACACTTTCCGTGAAATTTTCATTGAAAACTTCCGAATCTTGTTTTTGTGCGTGTAACATTTTTTCTAAATCAATCATCTTTCAATGTGTATTTATTTAGGGTTTCTTTCATTTTCTTCATCGCCCTGTTTAGTTTAGACATAACGGTGCCCTCTGCTATTCCCAACATAGATGAAGTTTCTTTTACTGAGTATCCTTCAATCATGCGCAATACAACAACACTCCTTGATTCAGGTGTAAGGTGTTGTAACGCAATCTGAACCAATTCGTTGGTTTCCATTTTTTTGCTGATTGAAGTTTCTTGAGATTCAAAGGCATTGTGATGGTCCTCCTGCTCAAAGAAGCGTTTTCGTCGCCTTTTGATTGAATCAAGTTTGTTTAGTGATAAATTGATTGCAATCCGGGTGATATAAGTGGATAGCGCGCTGTTAAAATTGTATTGATCGAGTGACTTGAACAATCGGATAAACGTTTCTTGACCAACCTCTTCTGCAGTGTTTTTGTCCTTCACCATTTTAAAGCAAATGGCGGCAACTCTGTCTTTGTAGCGATTCACAATATGCGCAAACAACTCTTGTTCACCGTTAAGTATACGGTCGATGAGTTCCTTGTCGCTATGGTTCGGATTTGTCAAGTGATTACACGCTATAAACCATTAGACATTCTATACTCCATTTTGATTCCCTTTTAGGAAGTTGCAAATTGAACAATGTTTTTGGCAGGCACAGACTGGAGCTGCGCATTTAAAATGTGTTGTATTTCTGCATTGTGTTTTTGAGGAATAATGGTGTCTAAAATATCCTCAATGGTGTTAGATTGGTTTAATGGATCTACAAATCCATACCCTTTATAAATACCGCTTTCAACATAAATAAATGCTTTCTCTTCCCGTGACCTTCCTTTCAGCCAGACTAAGTATGTGCCGCATTGCAGGGTAAAACTTTCGATGGCAGATTCAACACGTTTGTTATACGTTTTAACATCTTCTTTGCCCACACAAATGCCGTAACACCTTCCCAACTGATGATCAAAACAGGCCTCTTTGGTGGTTTGAAGACCGGTCATTTTGGAACACAAATTGAACGACTCAACAAGCGCTCTCAAAAATGTTTTGGCCCGCGTGGTATTCGAAAAAGAGGCAATCGGCTTGTCTAAAAATTTCCGATTTTTAACTACATCCATCCTTAGCACGCCTTTTTGGTCGTGATACTGATACAGTGCGTATCCAGTGCCAGAATATTTTTGAGCTCTATTAAATTCAGGAAAGTGGTTTTTGATTTCTGCCGCTTCAACCAATAACGCCAAGAACTCCGATCCAGTAATCTGATAAGTGATGTCGTGAATTTGATTTTTAAACGTCAACTTGCGCATACTATTATCCGCAAAGTGGCCACTTATACGTGTTCTTATTTCTTTTGATTTACCCACATAAATGACCTTCCCTTCGGCATTGTGCATGTAGTAAACGCCGGCTTGGTCAGGTAGGTTCTCAAAAGTTTCTCGTGGTAAGTGCGGTGGTAAGCTACCTTCTTTGTTTTTGCCTTTGGCCGCGGTTTCAACCTGAGACTTGCCTTTGTTGAGCAACATTTCTAATAGAATGGTGGTTGCCTTGGCGTCGCCTGTGGCTCTGTGTCTATCGTGAATCGGGATATTCAACGACACACATAGTTTGCCTAAGCTATACGACTTTAAACCTGGAAATATTTTACGACTCAAACGAACCGTACAGGCTTTTTTGCGCCTAAAATCTGCGCCAAGCTCCTTAAATTCACTCCGAATAATGTTATAGTCGAAAGCAACATTATGGGCTACAAAAACTCTATTTTCAGTTATTTGATGGACTTCTTTGGCAATTTCAAAAAAGCGCGGAGCACCGGCCACCATGTCGTTATCAATGCCTGTTAACTTCGTTATAAAAGGAGGAATTGAGCATTCTGGATTTACCAACGACGCATAAGAGTCTACCACTTTTTTCTCTTCGTCATCGTATACATAAATGGCTACCTCAGTAACTTTATTTGATTGACCAGTAGTTTCTATATCAACAACGGCGTATTGCACTAAACAAAGTTACATAATCTGTGGCAAGACTTACACCGGTTTAAACCCTTCAAAAGCTTGTTTGCAATTGTTGCAGTAATGCAGGCTTCTACATAGGGTTGGTCCAAAAGGGCTTTTCAACATGGTGTTTCTGCTAGAGCAGTAGGGGCAAGGTGTATCTGACAATACATCTAACTCCATATACCCCACATTTTGTTTTGGCGGCGCTAAGCCATGTTGAAGCAAGGCTTTACGCCCGTCTTCAGAAATCATGTCTGTCGTCCAAGTAGTTTCAAAACTCGTGTTGACTGTTACCTCTCCAATGTCGTCCAGCTTCTGTAAGCGTTCTATGACCAGATCCTCCATGATTTTTAAGGCTGGACAGCCCGCAAATGTTGGCGTTAGTGTTACGTGAACATCGTTCTGATCGGTAACACTGATTTTGGTAACGATGCCTAAATCAACGATAGAAATAGGGGGTATTTCAGGATCCTTAACTTCTTTAAGGAAATTTCTTATATCTGATTCGTTATATAGCGTGTCGACCTTAGCCATTACCAATCGGCGGTTGGGTCAATCGAATACACTTCAGTCATTTCATCCAATAGCGGTTGTAAATGAGCCGTGTGTTTTCCTTTTCTGCCGCCATATTCAGCCGTAACACCAGCAGGGATTGTTAGGCCAGCTTTATTCAATAGAGCGGTTACTTCTTCTAACCATTTTGCTTCTAACACAGCTTCCCCTTCGAATATGCTCGCTTCTTTTAAAACGTCTTCTGAATCACCAGGTTCGAAAATGCCTAGGGCCAAAGGCCAAGCCTCGTTTAATGCGTTCTGCATTCTCGCTTTACTTTCTTCATTGCCAGTTGCCAATTGTTGCAGCCAAGTGTTGGCATGCATGGTGTGGTATTTGATTTCGCCTTTAAATTTTTTAGCCAATAGTGCTAAGTTTTCATAACTAGACTCTACCAACATTTCAAATCTTACAGCTTCAGCCATGTCGAATAAAAAATGTCGAATTAAACTGAAATCATATTCACCAATAGGCAATTCTAACAAATGGCAACAGTGGAATTGGTTTTCGTTTCTTGTAAAAGCAACCGTGTCTGCATCCGCTTCACCTAATTCGTGTAAGAGGTTATACAAATGCTCGCTCTGGCCTAATTTGTCTTGGGCCATGCTGCTGAATGCAATATCTTCTTCTAGGATAGGACCTAATCCTGTCCATTCGCTATTTCTATGACCAATTATTAACTGATCATCAGCCATCTTATAGATTAAGTCTTTGGCTGCTTCAACGTGTTTGTCGTTAAAAAAATCCATGTTATGCTTTTACTCTTTCCTTATATGCTTTAATTCGATCCATTACCTTGTACGAGGCAGGGTCACGATGAAATTTCTCTGGAGTGGTTTCAAAAATGTCTTGATCAAAATAATCTGTTGCTGAAACGTGCTCAGAGGATACCACCCAGATGTTGGCGGTTTCACCTCTCCTTGCATATTGTTCTTTTGCATAGAGGATGGCCATATCTGCATTTGGTGCATGCACGACACCAACGTGCACGTGCTGCTGACCGCGTTTAGTTTGGTGAAATACTTCAAACGTTTGAAATTGGTCCATTTCTTTCAATGGTTCAATAGCATCGTGTGTAAGTTTTGCTCGATCTATTCGAGGGTCTAAAGACTTTATCATTCTTTAATTAATATTTTGGTCGTTTTAACATGTTTGCCCGAGATGTGTAAGACATACACACCAGGCAGTTGATTTGACAAGTCAATTGTCATATTGCGCTCTAAGACGCCATCTATTATCGGCTTACCAAGTACATCAATGATGCTATAATCAGCACCAATCATTTGGTCAATACCAGACAAATGGATTGTATTTGTAAAAGGGTTAGGGTATACAGTTAGTTTATTCAGGTTGAGGTCGAAAACGCTAGAGTTTTTGTCAGAAAATTTAAGATCGTCAACCAGTAACCACGTTCCGTTACCACGAGATTCGTCTGGATTGGAAGACGCAACAAAAATCGCCGCACTGTCGGGTGTTAAGCTTGGCAACAAGTAGTCAATTTCTTGTGCAAAGTAGGTGTAAGAAGAAGCTTTCTTGTGCGCAACAAACTGTGCTGTTCCAATGGGGATGCCAGATTTGTATAAGAAAGCAGCAAAAAAGGCACTATCTCCATTAACAGGGTTGTATTGATAGTATCCTTCAAAATATTTCCATCGATTTGAGATAGGGAAGGAAGCGCGTTCAAAATCTTGCAAACTATTTCCAACCAAAATCATCCCTGGTAGGAGGTCTCCATTTAATTCTTTGGTGGTTAGCTCCACTGCTTTCGTACCTGAGCGTCCTTTGTTTGATTGGGCAACAATAGGTGTGGCAAATTGGTAACCTGATATGTCAATTAGATAGTCGTCTGTGGTATACCAGCCTTTCAAATCATCCCGCGTTTCGGTTGTCCAGTTCTCAAAATCTCCATTTGGCAGTTCCTTATTCCGTGTCGAAATGGTAGAAAAATGTACATCATCAATGATGATGTAGCCGTCCCCGTTAAATTGTTGCGTTTCCAGATTTAATGAACTCACCACTAACGCGACTGTGTCTGGGTTTGTACTTAAATTCCAAGTAATGGGTACTGAAAAACTGGCAAAGGTGTCATTGCTGTTGCCTTCTATGTCGAGGCCTGCATATGCGATGGTGTTGCCTTTGTAACTGAAAAGGCAAGCAATTTGGGCTCTATCCCCAAGCGCCAAGTCGAATTTGGCTTTAAATCGAAGACTTAACGGCTGCTCGTCGTATGGAACACCAGAAAGTTTGTCGCCAATGAACGGGCCAGTTGAAATAAAACCTCTTGTTTTGCTAGAGGCAATATTCTCAAGGCGCAATGCTTTTGAGCCTTTTACGGCATCCGAACTAGAAGTTACGTTGCCGCTGACATCCCAATTGTCAACTACTTGAGTTTGGTGAACACCCCAATCTTCAAAATTTCCGTTAGGAATATTTTGTTGCCCGAAGGCAAAAGTTACAACTAGCAGCGCCAACAGCAAGTTGAACAGTTTTATCATATGATTGAAAGTCAGTGTCACCAAATTTAATGATTTGCAGTGAAATTGTTTATGCGAAAGGTCTTACATACGAAGCACCTTGCCCCATTATGGCTTTTCTTACCCAACGACCTTTCTCTTCAGCCATTCTTCGAACAGCAAGTCGCTCAGCATTGCATGGGCCGTCTCCATTAATTACACGTTTAAATTCTTCCCAATCCGGTTCGGTGTATTCCCACAAATTGGTTTCTGCGTTTTTCTTCAAATTAGGATCAGGTAACACCAAGTCAAGGTCCCAAATTTTAGGCACATACATGTCTAAAAATGTTTGACGCATTTCGTCGTTCGAAGCCATTTTAACTTTCCAACCCATCAATATTTCTGAATGGACAGATATTTTATCGCTAGGGCCAAAGAAATGCATAATTGGTGGCCACCAACGCGTTAACGCATCTTGAACCATTTGTCGTTGCTTTGGCGTACCAGTGGCAAGGTGAACAACATTGTCGTGTCCGTACTTTAAATGAAATGATTCTTCATAACAAATACGCTCTAACGCTCTACAATATGGGCCATAACTGCCTTTTGAGTTAGCCAATTGATTCACAATTGCACCGGCATCAATTAACCAGGCAATGACAGCTGAATCTGCCCAAGTCAATGCAGGGTAGTTAAATACGTTTGAATATTTTGACTTGCCTGTTATTAAGTCATTTATCATTTCTTCTCTTGGTTTGCCAAGTGTTTCAGCAGCCGAGTAAAGCAATTGAGCATGACCAACTTCATCTTGAACCTTGGCCATTAATGCCAATTTTCTTCTAAAACCGGGTGCTCTTGTAATCCATGTGCCTTCTGGTAAAGCACCAATTATTTCTGAGTGCGCATGTTGCTCAATCATTCGAATTAACTGTTTGCGGTACATTTTTGGCATCCAGTCTTGCGGCTCAATTTTTTCACCCGCGTTGATTCTAGCTTCAAATTCTGCTAATTTGATTGGATCTTCATCCTTCAAAAAATCAGGTCTTTCATTCGGGTCGATGTATGCGTTTCCGTACATATAAGTATTATTTCTTTAATCCAGTAAAAGTAAAATTAAACAAGTTAGCTGCAATCTCGCTTGCCGATAACTTGCCATTTGGATCGTACCATTCTACAATCCAGTTGAGGCTTGATAAAATTGTAAGCGCCGCAAACTTCACGTCCACGTCGCTAAAAATCCCTTCGTCAATTCCGTTTTGAACAATAACACGGAAGCCGTCTTCGTAAGCATTTCGTAATTCAATAAATTCCGATCGCCTAACTTCATTAAGGTGTCTCCAGTCGCGTTGGAACACAACTGCAGCTTCGATGTGATTGGTTAAGATGTTGACATGGGTGTCAACGGCCATTTTGAGCTTTTGTGCTGCGTCAAAGTAGATGTCATTGACTTCCTCAATTCCAGTTAGAAATTTTTCGGCCATCTCGAAACACGTGCGATCTAACAACTCTTCTTTGCCATTTATATGGCTGTATAAAGATGCTGGTTCAACACCTGCAGACTTGGCTATGTCTCTGACACTTGTGGCTGTGTAGCCTTTCTCCATAAAAAGTCGCTGTGCGATTTGAAGAATGGCGAGTTTTCTTTCTGTCATAACGAACATTCGTTAGGCAAAAATATGTGATCGGCGGAATAATTACAAATGCCATTGGTGAACTCAGGTAATGTATTGGTCAAATGCAATTGTCATACAACGTTTTGCGCGCTACTTTGCACCTTAATATATGAGACTACCAAACAACATAAGAATGATAATCATGCTCGTCATGATTGGATTAAGTGGCGCAGCATCTTCGTTTGCTGACGGTTACGTTGAATCGGAAAAAGTATATGTAACAACGGATAGGCATGTGTACACTCCAGGTGAACGACTTTCATTTTCTGTCTTTGTTGTTGATGAGGGACACAAGGTGCAAAAAGAATCCGCTATGGTAAAGGTGTTACTTGTTGATGGCAAGGAACAGGCCATCGATTCCGTTGTAGCCCATGTGTTAAATGGCCGGTTTTCATATTTCTTTATGCTCCCTAAAAATGGCGGCATATACCGAATAAAGGCATCTACACGGTGGCAGTTAAACGAACTTAAACCGCAACAATTTCAGAAGGAAATATTTGTTCAACAAGTGATTCAAAAGAAGTTTTTTATTGCTCAATCTTTTACGAAGACAAATTACATACAAGGTGATTCGATAACGACTCGAATTCGATTTACAAAAAGAGGTGATGAACCAATTGCTGGGGCAAATTTTAGTGCTACCCTACTGGTTGATGGCCAGCCAGAGTCAACGGTCTATGACGTTGCTAATAATGTAGGAAAGGCTACAATTACAATGGTTTTGCCACAGCGAAACTTTAAATCCGCGTATGTAAAGATTAGCTCAAATTACCAAGGGAATAGCGAATATGTAACAGGACGTATCCCAATTCAAAACGGCAAAATGAACATGGTAGCGCACACCGAGTCAGGGTTGGAATACCTCGTGGCCGGGATGAAAAACCGCCTAGTGATTGAATCCTTTGATTCGAAAGGTAATCCTAAAGACATTTCAGGATACATCGAAACCGCAGATGGGAAACGGATAAAGGGCTTTACAAGTTTTCACAAAGGGATGGCTGAAATCATATTTACACCCAAACCCAATACGCAGTACGTCATTGTTTCTGCTTCAGCAGAGTCAAAGGTGTTCTTACCTAAAGTGCAATCAAATAAACCCTATTTAAAGGTATATAGTAGGTCTGGGAATTTGATTATGGAGTCAACCAGTACACAAGCAGATGTGATTCAAGTTTCCGTTAGTGGAAACGGCAAGGTGTTCTTGAATAAAACGATTACACCCCAACCAAACCAAATGACGAGTAAGGTTCAAATCAGTCAGAGCTCTTTGCCTGCCGGAGTTTATGGAATTCAATTTAAGACAAAAGAAGGCGAAATACTTGGGCGTCGACTATTCATTAATCGACCAAACAGCATAGATGTTACTATTGAAACCAATAAGGATCAAGTGAGCCTAGGACAAGAGGTAACAGTAAAAATTAATACAAATAAGGAAAAAGCGTCATTCGCAATTCGCGCCATTAGCGAACAAGTGTATAAGCAAATGAAAGACCGTTCCCACAGCATTGTGTCTTGGATGTACCTGGGGTCTGAAATCCTGTCTGAAATAGAAAAACCCACATTCTATTTTGACGAAAGCGAATCAAATTCTTATAAGGCACTCGAGGCTTTAGGAATCGTAAAAAGAAATGCCTGGAGAAGAGATTATGAGACCGGAATGGTCATCAAGAAAAAAGGGGATTTGTACGAAAGACGTGCGGCGTATTTAGGTGGAACGGTCTACAAGTATTATCCGCATTTGCCAAACCTTAAAGGCATTAAAGTTAGAATTAAAAACACCAGCTATGTCACAGAGACAGATAGTTTAGGTCGGTTTAAGTTTAGCGGTTTGCCTGGACATATTATTGCCAACTCACCAGTGTTAATCGTGTCAAAAGGGACGGAACGTATGGAGTATCCAGTGCACAATGGGTATAATTACTACAACCATGAATTTTCGGAATCTGTAAATAATTCAGCACTTGGAACGTCGGATGCTGTTTTGAGAAAAATGCTAATTCCAGAAAGTATTAAAACCATCTTAAAATATAAATTATTGGGGCAACGCTATGTTCCAGGAATAGTTGACGTCGAAAGATCAGTAATGGCTAGTTCCAGAGTGAGTTCTAATTATTCGATTGATGCTATGAGGATTTCGCCAATGCAGGAAACATTGAGCCAAATTTTAGTGTACACATGGGACTTTGGAGAGGTGGATGGTAATTACACACTGATGCAAGACCAAACTTGGGGTTACGCTCAGCCATTTGGCGTTTCATTAACATACAGATCTAACCCCAACTACAAATCGTACCCAGGACCAATACGTTTAAGTAACAATACAACGTACTGGTACGGCGAGGCCAAGTCCGGAGAAAATGGAGAGGCCGTTCTAAAATTCTATGCACCCATTAAAAATGACGGTGTCATTATTTTTTGCGAAGGTGTTACTGCCTCGGGTAAAATATTTGTTTGTTCTACATCTATAAAGGTTCAGGATGAAATTGAAGTATTCTCCAATATTCCTACTAACCTGACCGTTGGAGATTTTGCCGATGTCAATCTCGAGTTCATTAATCATGGGCGGCAGCAACAAACGGTTACATATACAACCTATCTCAATGGGGAAAATGAAACCAATTCTATTAGTCTTGAAGGCGGAACCTCAAAAAATGTAGTGTTCAATCTCACAACAAGTCCTTCCATCAAGGAAATACAATTTCAGTATACGTATCAGTTTCAAAGTATTCAACGGAATTCTGCTCAACACGTTATTCCTGTTTTAGTGAAAGGCCATCATCGTGAACAAGTGTTGGGTGGCACGGAAACGAGTAAAGCAGTTGATTTTGAGGTAAATAACGTTATCCCCGGAACGGCTCAAATACAACTGTCGGTTCTAAATGACTTTGTTGACATGCTTGAAGTCACTTCAAAAAGGATGATACGGCAGCCCGGAGGGTGCTTTGAACAAGTTTCTTCCTCGAACTATCCGAATCTTCTTGCACTAAAAGTACTGCAGCAAAACGCTCGTTATGTAGCCACAGACCTCATTGGTAAAATACAATCGGGATACGCAAGGCTGGCTGCATATGAAACTCCAAGCAATGGTTTCGAGTGGTATGGAAGAAACCCACCACACACGACCTTATCAGCGTACGGATTATTACAATTTAGTTTGACGAGGGAACTGGGATTGACCATTGATGAAAAAATGTTTAACAGGAATTTAGACTGGTTACTCTCTCGAAGAGACGACAAAGGGGGGTTCCAATTTCATAGAGGTAAGTACGGATTTTCAAGTTCTAATTATCAAACAAACAACGCTTACGTAACGTGGGTACTTTCAAGACTTAAAAAAACGGGCATCAAGAGCGAAATTGAGGCCATCGAACGTGACGTTGAGAATGAATTTGATGCATACAAGCTGGCATTGCTGGCAGGCATTTATGCCAATACCGGAAACACTGATGCCGCCCGTAATACGTTGAAAAAACTCCAAACGCATTTTAAAAAGCATGAATACGCTGGGTTTAAAACTGCGGGCTCTATTATGTACTCAGGAGGTCGGTCGATTGATGTGGAAATTATGGCACTGACCTTATTAGCGGCAAACGCAGTGAACAAAAAACCTGAGGTATTTGAAAACACCTTAATCGATCAGATTATGGGGTCTCAAAACGGTTATGGTTTTGGTAATACACAAGCTACCGCATTGGCCTTGGAGGCTTTGAGTAACTATTTAGGGTATTTTCAGTCGAAAGACAAAAATCAATCTTATACCGTTTGGTTAGATGGAAAAATGATACTTGAACTTGCTACTTCCGACAGCAAACAACGTCATAAATCGTTGATGGTGGCAGAGGGATTGTTGAAAACAGGTAAACATACGGTGCAAGTGAAATGTGGTTTAGCCAAACAGTTGCCATTCTCCTTTGAGTTTAAGTGGCTAGAGCAAGTAGACAAAGTGGAGCATCCAGAGCTTGTGTTAGACTATACTTTTAGCAAAAATGAAATAACGCAGTCAGACGAAATTTTTGCCTCAATAGAATTGACCAACAGAACGAATCAGGATAAGCCGCAAACTGTCGCGGTAATTAAGATTCCGTCAGGTTTGTCCTTCAGTATGGAGGAATTAAGGTATTTGAAAAAAGAAGGGCTGTATGATTATTTCGAATCTAGTAAAGACGAGTTGGTTTTTTACTTTCTTGGCCTCGAAGCGAACGCCACCAAAACCATTCCACTTAGTTTAAAGCCTGTAATCAATGGACGGTTTGCCCCAGCAGAAAGCTACGTGTATCAATACTATACACCAGAAATTAGAAGTTCGGTATTGGCTGAACCAGTAAGAATTAGACCAGAGATTAAGCAATGAGAATAAGAGCCATATATACCAGTTTGTTGATTTTTATCGGTCAAGGAGTTCAAGCACAAAACCTTGGAAATTCCAGCTTTTTGAAATATGGGTTTACGGCAAATCAAAACGCGTCAGATGTGACGTTTCATGGATTTCAGTTGACAAATTCTGCGTCGAAAATGTTCGTACTTAAACATTTGCCAACCAATACTTTTGCTTCAGGAGCCTCGTTTATGCCAGTTACTGATTTTGGAGCAGCAGAGTCTTCAGGAGAAATTGTAAAAGTAAATAGTCCGAAAATGCCTTCGGGAATTTCCTTGGGATTTGAACGCACTGGCAATGACAGACACCAAGGGTTTTTGACATTCAACTCACGAATTAAAATAAAAAAGGCACCAAAGCTCAGATTAAATGGGTACGTCATTTATGGCAATCAATCATTCGAAGACGATCGAACTACAAGTGCCTGGAAACGGAATGACAAAAACACAAACGCGTATGCTAAATTATCTTCTCACGATTATAATGCGAAGCATAGATTTAGTTTAGAGGGTCTCTGGGTCAAAAATCGCGGTACCATAACTGAACGATTCGAAACACAAAAAGTAGATGATTCTGAAATTGATGGAGACGTTTTAATGGCCAAATTGAAGTGGCTACTGAAGCATTCGGTAAACCATACCTTAATTACCGAATTAATAAGTGAAAACTTTACTTTGGACGGAAGGCAAACGCTGGCCTTATCTGATGACAAGACTTTGCGCGTGACCAATACTAAACTTCAAGTATTGGGCGAAATAAAACGCCAAAAAACAAAGTTTCGAAATACAATATTATTCGCTGACAATCAGCAGTTTGTATCCAGCAGGGGTGCTACTAATGACAAAGTGAATTACACCTTAGGCATGTGGCAAACCCAAGTAAACCATCTTACCAAGCCGAACGGGTTGGGTTTAAGCTATTCACATAATGTAGGTTACCATAGTACAAGCGGGATGATTTTCAATCCAGGGGTGAAATTTTTTAAAAACGTGCATAATTTCAAGTTTGACGTCGGATTAAAACAAGTGTCGAGAACGCCCTCATTGATAACCGAATTTAGTACATTTTTTAATGATGAAATTGCGGATAATGTAACGTCAAGACAAGAAAAACTAACCAAGATTTTTGCGTCTTCAAAATTTGAATTTGCGAGCACCATGTTTATCGTATTTAAATATGTCCAAACATCATCAAACAATAAATGGTTGTACGACTTGGAGACGAATACCTTAAACCAGCAAAAAATAAAGTACAGTACTTTTTACTTAAAATTATATAAGAATTTTAATAGAAGATCTAGGTTTATGTTTTTATATCGGAACATAACACCAGAGACCAATACTGCTAAAATATTTGCTGAGCACTTGATAACTGGCAACATGGAATATCGAATATTCAATCAGTCAAAACGTGTTTTTAAAAGATATCGCCGGTTCAATTTTTCAGTTGATTTGAAATCAACTTATATGACTCAGCACAATTTGCCATTTGAACGCAATGGAGCACAAGCTGTGCACAAGGGTGGTGTATTTGCCGATAGTCACTTAAAATTAAGACTAGGGAAAGACTATTCGTACTATCGAAACACATTGAAGCCATTGCGACTGCGTTCCACTATTATCAGGTTAGGGGTTAATAATTTGCTCAATACACGTGCAACTATTCAGCCTATTGAAGCCAACAACCTTAAGCCAATATTGCCTCGGCAGGTGTATTCGTCAATTACTTTTGAGATTTAACCATCTCTGGGTTGTCGGTTAAACTTTCGTTTAAGGTCTCCACTTTTTGATTCAGTTTTTTCAATTTATCAATGAACGCGTTTTGGTCGTTCAAGTCCGGTTTAGTATTGGTTAAGTACTGATTAAACTGATGATGGCTAACTAGTAATTTCATCATATGAATAGTATTATTCATTAGCCTCATTTGATCGTTTTTAGTGTCCTCAGCGGTATTAAATTTTGTTACATTTTTTTCATATTTCTTTTCTTCCTGTGTCAAGTAGTTAATCCACAATTCTTTGCTAGCGGTATCGAAACGATTGACATAATATCGGGCTTCTGACCAATATTGCTTCGCAAATCGGTCGTAATCCGTCCATGCATTTGAAGCGTCAGATTTTGTGTTTTGTAACTTTTGGTACTCGGTGAACAGGTCTTCTACGTTTTCGTGCTCATCGATATAGTCGACAAATAGTTTCTCTATGATTGAGGTCTTACCATCGCGGCTATAACTTGAGGAAATGCTCTTTTTGTTTCCGCACGTGCTTATTTGAATTAACGAAGCACAACAAATTGTTAGAATGATTTTTTTCATTTTTTGTTCTAAGGTAGGGCTGCTGTGCACTCGAAATGACTCAAATTAGTAACCGATAAGTATGAATTAGACATCGAGGATATAGTACCGTTAAACGTTACACGTATACTTAGTTAACGCAGGCACGCGTTGAGTATGTGAAACCCCAATTGGTATTCATTCGATTACATTTGTATCAACGGGGATCTTAAATGTTTAAATACATAGTTGTCATATATCTTTTGGTTGTTGGTTGCTTCAATGGCTTTGGTCAATCTCAAGATCAAACGATCCAAGCGATTGAGGAAAAACAGGCACAAGAAACGGTGATGTACCAATTGGTCAATGAGTCCAATGTGTTGTTAAAAGACTCTAACGTGAACAGTGCGTTGTCTAAAATTCAAAAAGCGCTGGAAATCAGCTATGAAATAGAAAACAATAGAGGAGAGGCGTTTAGCTATCATACCTTGGGCAGTATTCAATACCGCAAACAGAATTACAAAGAAGCCATAACCTATTTTCAAAAGGCTTATACCTTGTTCAAGCAATTGCAAGATCAAAACGCGTTGTATAATTCTTTGAGATATTTATGCCAATCGTTTGAGGCGAATAATCAATTTGAAACGGCTATAATAAAATATTCAGAATACCTCAAAATGGCTCAGACCAGAGGTATTTCAGCCGATGAGTTATTTGCGAAAGAGTCACTTGGGCGTGTCCACTTTAATCACAAACAGTTTGGTTCGTCAAATGGATTTTATCAGCAACTACTCGTAGCCTATAAGTCGGCTGGAGAGACAGATAAGATTAGCCAAACGTACGATAATATAGGCAAGTGTTACGCCGGTCTAAAAGACACTACAAACGCACTGAAGTACTTTGAACTTGCTGGCACGCTTGGAGATTCATATACCTCTGACGACGCGCAACTGCAGTCTTGGCAAAGTGTAGGGCGGTCTTACAACTCAATAGGTGAGTACGATAAAAGTGTTGAGTATGAAAAGAAGGCCAAGAAAATCAATAAGAGTCGCAACGATTATAGGGGCATGCTGTCGAACAATGCCAATATTGCAAACGACTATATCTTTATGAATCGGGCTGATGAAGCGATACCGTTTCTAAAAGAAAATATTCA
>Ga0209630_10000683_pt1 | contig 38677 bp, 30 predicted proteins | sample COG_01_FD_184745 | JGI IMG/M metagenome (GOLD analysis project Ga0209630, IMG submission 184745) | Pelagic Microbial community sample from North Sea - COGITO 998_met_01 (SPAdes) (version 2) | ecosystem: Environmental > Aquatic > Marine > Neritic zone/Coastal water | place: Helgoland, sampling...
CGACATGATGGCACAAATTGTAGAAAATAAATAAGTTACTTTTGCCGAAATGATACAACCATTAGCATACGTAAATCCGGAAGCAAAGATTGCAAACAACGTTGTTGTAGAGCCTTTTGTGACGATTCATAAAAACGTGGAGATTGGTGAAGGTTCTTGGATTGGATCTAATGTAACCATCATGGAAGGGGCTAAAATTGGCCGAAATTGTAGAATCTTTCCGGGTGCCGTTATTTCTGCAATTCCACAAGATTTGAAATTTGACGGTGAGGAAACGACCGTTGAAATTGGAGATAATACGACCATACGTGAATGTGTTACCATCAATAGAGGAACAGCAGCTAAAGGCAAAACAGTAATCGGAAACAATTGCCTGCTAATGGCGTATTCACATATCGCACATGATTGCATCCTTGGAGACAACGTAATCATAGGTAATGCATCACAAATAGCCGGCGAAGTGATCATTGCTGACCACGCGATTTTAAGTGGATTGGTAGCCGTGCACCAGTTTGCTAAAATCGGACCTCATGTAATGATTAGTGGTGGCAGCTTGGTTAGAAAAGACGTACCACCATATACGAAAGCAGCAAGAGAGCCATTGTCTTACGAAGGTGTTAACTCAATCGGTTTAAGACGCAGAGGGTTTGCGCCAGAGAAAATCGCCGAAATACAGGAGATTTATCGGATGTTATATTTACGTGGCTTAAACAACGCCAAAGCGTTGGCTAAAATCGAAGCAGAAATGCCAGCCACTAAAGAACGTGATGAAATCATAAGTTTTATCAAAGGTTCTGACCGAGGTATAATGAAAGGTTTCTTATCGCGCTAATATGCCGATTACCATCACCGTTGATTCTGTATCTAAACGCTTTAAGCGTGACTGGATAATCAAACAACTTAGTTTTACTATTACTCAAGGTGACAGACTTGCTATCTTGGGTCAGAATGGAAGCGGAAAATCTACCCTATTAAAGTTGGTTTGTGGTTATGTGAGTCAATCTGAAGGTGAGATCAACTGGAAGTCGGACGCCAATGTGTTGGATTTAACGGAGTGGCACCAATTGTATACGTTATCTGCTCCTTATCTAGAGCTAATAGAAGAATTTACGTTACAAGAAAGCATCGATTTTCATTTTAGCCTAAAACCAAAATTAAAAAATAGCTCTATTGAAAAGGCCTTAAAAGATTCTGGCCTCGCCCCTCACCTATCTAAACAGATTGCAAATTTTTCGAGTGGCATGAAGCAAAGGCTTAAGTTAATTTTAGCATTATGCTCAGATGTACCGGTCTACCTTCTTGATGAACCCTGTTCAAATTTGGATGATCAAGGGGTTGCATGGTACCAGTCTTTAATCGCTTCCTTGCCCAAGGATAAAACCATTGTTGTAGCGAGTAACAATACAGAAGAATACGGTTTCTGCGAAAACCATATTCACGTTGGTTGATTGAGATTTAGCGTTTAATTGAGGGTTAGGCGAGTCATTTAAAAACGTCAAAATCCATAAACACCCCCCAATATTTGTCTTTAGTCATAGAGTCCCAATGGATAACCATTTTTCGAAATTGAAAGGTTTGAAACTGACAAAATACGGTTAGTAGAATTATAGACGGTAGCAACATATATTTCCTTACTCTTCTTTTAGCACGTTGTAGCATAAAAGCCATCGGGATAGTAAATATAAGTAGATAATCGATGTATACGCGCGAAGAGAAACTGCCTCCATAATACCAGTTCCACCATGAGCTAGCAACATAAGTAAATAGAATAAATACAAACATCAAGACACTTGCACGCCAACTGTCTCGTTTAAAATATGCTATTACTCCTGCTAAGGATACTAAGTATATTGGCGTGTAAAGAAACAAGCCTTTTTTATAACTAAATAGTATGTTCCAAAACTGAGGGTTGGTAAAATCAAAGGATTCGTTCTTGTAGCTTAAAACAATAAAGTTACCCGTCTGAATTTTATACAAGATGAATTGTAGACTTATAATTAAAAAGAACACCAAAGTGGCCAGCAATAATTTAAGTGGCGATTTAAAAACCGATGCAACCTGTTTTTTGAAGTGTTGGAGCGAGCTAAAAAAAAATGGTACTAGAGATATAGCGATTCCGTTAACCGGTCTTATCAAAACAATCAGCCCCAAAACGGCAGCCATCAATACAAAGTTCAACCGATCGGTTAAGCCCCATTTTAGACCCAAGTAAGCAAAATAGGTGATGAAGAATACACTATAAACGTGACTAACTGAGGGTTCGCAAACTACATAATAATACCAGTTTGTTCCGAAAACCATGATTGGTAGCAAAACACTAACCCACACATGTTTAATACCCAGCATGAGTAAGATTTTAGCAAACACCAACAAGGTGAAAAACATAAAGAGAATGGCAGATATGCTGACGGACAAACTATACGGTTTGGTGTACCCGTCGGCCTTGTAATGCGAGTTTTTTGCATAGACGTGTGCGATTAAGAACCCAGGCAACATCGGGATTGCCGTACCACAAAAGTGCTTATTTACGATAGAACCATCAGGTAGTCGTGACCGTAAGCGGAGCAGTTTCAACCGTATCGTAAAATTCAAACCGCAAGTCTTGATATAAGAATATCGCAGGAAGGTGTCCATAATACCCCTTGCCATCTGCCTTTACAATACCTCGATGATGTGAACCACTCCACATAATATTGGCACAAGACCAAACTACAATAGTGAGTGTCAGTAAAATCGATAGGCGAATGAAATTCATGGCATTATTTTGCCCATACATTGTATTTGACTATGCACCACAACGCTCGAAATCCGTCCTTCCAGCCAATCTTCTTGCCGTCTTCATAAGTTCGGCCGTAATAGGATATGCCAATCTCGTAAATTCTGATTTTAGGTACGCGAGACATTTTAGCCGTTACTTCTGGTTCGAAGCCAAATCGCTTCTCTTTTAATTCTAATGACTGAATAATTTCTCGACGGAATACCTTGTAGCAAGTTTCCATATCGGTCAAGTTAAGATTGCTAAACATGTTGCTTAACAAGGTCAAAAACTTGTTACCCAAGGTGTGCCAGAAAAACAAGATTCTATGTGGCTTCCCTCCCATAAAACGAGAGCCATAAACAACGTCTGCTTCGTCTTCTTCTAAGGGTCTTAGCAGGTCATTATATTCAAATGGATCATATTCCAAATCCGCGTCTTGAATTAACACGTATTTGCCCGTTGCACCAGCAATGCCGGTGTGTAAAGCAGCCCCTTTGCCACTGTTAATCGTATGTTCGAGTAATCGTATATCAAGACTTTTGTTCTTTTCCTGATACGCTTTGACAGCTTCCGAGGTATTGTCTGAAGAACAATCATTAACGATAATGATTTCTTTTGACAGTCCATTCATGAGTTCGATATCGCGAACTTTGTCCAAAATCAAATGAATTGTATTACCCTCGTTATATGCTGGGATTACGATTGAAACAGCGTTATTTGTCATAAATAATGCGGCAAATTAACATAATATGAACGACAATTTGGGTACGGAACATAAAGTATTAAAACGCGAAATTGTAGTAACAGCTGATGGTTCAACGTCGCTAAAAATACCCGAGCTAGACGAGATGTACCACAGTAAAAAAGGGGCTATTCAAGAATCTCAGTTCGTGTATATCGATCATGGTATGTCGCTTATTAAAAAACCGAAAATTGATATTTTAGAAATTGGTATGGGTACAGGGCTCAATGTTGCCCTAACCATTAAACAATCCTCTGCAAACAGTATCTCAATCCACTACGACACGCTGGAACCGTACCCATTGAGCACGGCAGAACAGCTGGCTTTAAATTACGAGGAGATACTAGGTCTTCCGGTGGGTATGATGGGTCAAATTCACCATTCGAAAACAGATAATCAAATAAACGCCGATTTTAATTTATCAGTTTATGCGCAAAAACTAGAAGATTGGCAAGCGAATCGGTTATATGACGTCATCTATTTTGACGCGTTTGCACCAAACAAACAAAAAGGACCTTGGGTCCTATCAAACCTAAAGAAGTTGTATACCTGTTTGAAAGCAGGCGGTATTTTGACCACCTATTGTGCACAAGGACAGTTTAAACGAGATTTAAAATCTATCGGATTCGAAGTGACAAATCCTCCGGGCCCAATGGGCAAGCGGGAAATTACCGTTGCGTATAAATAAAAAAATCCCGCTCTTTTCAGAACGGGATTTATATATATGATTTGTTTATTCTTATTTGATTGTAAACTTCTTAGAAGCTGTGTAGTTACCCGCACTAATTGTGTACAAGTAGATACCAGGCTTTAAGTTGCCAGTGCTCATAGTTTCAACATGTTCACCTGCAGTTAGTTTAGACGTTGAGCTAGAAATGCTCTTTCCAACTAAGTCAAATAGTTCGATAGAAACTGTTCCACCTTGTCCTAATTTAAATGGAATATTTACCTCAGCGTTAGACGATGCAGGGTTAGGGTATGCATTACCCAAGCCATAACCGTTGGCAGTTAAGTCTTCAACTGATACATTAGGTGAAGCTAATTTGAACAAGCTATATACGTGCTGTCTTGCTAAGTTATTTGGTGTATTGTATGGGAAGTACCATTGAGCAGCTGGAGAGCTGTAACGCTGGTTAGTGAATGCGAATACACCATGGTTCATAGTCGTATCAGCCAAGAATGCTGGGTTGTTTACAGTTCCTTGTCTTACGATTAATGGCATAAAAGTGTTTAACTTAGTATCGCCAGTAACCAAAGAGTCATTCACTAGAGTATCGCCAAATTCATAAGCCATACCAGGAATAAAAGAAATGGTGAAAGCAGTTAAGCTAGAAGCACCGGTAGTTGGTAATCCTGTTGCTACTTCCATAGTACCAGAGAAAGAAGCAATACTTGTGCTGTAAAATCCATCTGTTGATTCCGAAATAGGAATTTTGATTTCATTAGTTGCATCCTCACTTCTGTTAAGCGCAGGCGTGTATGTAGGGGCAGCAGTTCTAGATTGATCACTCGTCCATGTCAATGCAGCAACATCACTGTTGTTAAAAAACTGAATTAAAACTGTATCCGTTACTCCTGGGTTTTCGTTGCGGTATTTGTAGAAAAACGCAACTGAATCAACGGTGTATGCATTGAATCTAGACAATGGTGGTGTTTCTGGAATCAAAGCAAAATGCTCGCTTTGTGGATCAAAAACTTGACCTACACTAAATACGCCAACATGATCAGCATAAGGTGCGTCGTTATCATCTCTAAAAATTTGAACAGCTAAAGAATCAGGCATCATAGATGTACCTGTGAAGTAAGTATATGCCTCTCCGTTTTCTCCTAGAGCGCCCATATAGCTGTACCATTCTTCAACGGCTACCTTACCGTGTTTCTTAAGGGTTTCTTTGGTGAATTGCGTTAAATCATCAGCAACGAATTCTTTTCCAAAAGGGTTTGCAGTGTTTCCTGCTTCACTAACTTGTCCAACAGCTACAACAGCAGAAGTAGCGATAAAACCTGTAGCAAACAATTTTGTAAATAAACTTTTCATTAATTATCCTTTTTATAATACTTTTTGCAAAAATATGCTTTCACAACAAATGTACATAACAAAATACGTGTACAGTGTCAGAATGTAGTAATCGTTCTATTTAATCAATGTCACCTAAAGCAGGCCTGATGATCAATTCTTCTACAACAGCTTCAATAGGCAGTTGGTAATTGTGCACGATTAAATCGGCGATTGTCTCTGGTTTTAGAAACCTAGAATCGGGCAGATCAGTGCCGTCCCATGAACCTGTTCGCGTGGCCCCAGGCAATACCGCTGTTACTCTTACGCCGGTTTCTTTGAGCTCTTCACGCAGCACCTTGGTCAACCCGTATTGCGCATATTTGGATATACAGTAGCTGCCTCCATTCTTGTAAGGCGTTATACTCGCTGTAGAGCATATATTAAATAAATGTCCTTTCGTAGATTTTTTTAAATAGGGTATTGCTGCCTTCGAGAAATAATATGTCGCATTTAAATTCGTCTCCATCATGATGTCAAAAAGGTCGTCCTCTTCATCTGTAATTGTTCCTGGATAAAAAACGCCCGCATTATTTACAACAACATCGACACCATTAAACGTCGCAATGGTTTGATCAAAAAAGGAGCGTATGGCTTTTTTATCTCGCAAATCACATGATTGAACCAAACTGTCTACGCCTAAGTTCGATAGTTCTGACTTAAGCTCCGCTAGTAACTGCTTATCCCTACCGCAAGTAGCCACATTAAACCCAAGAGCTGCAAAACGCATGACGATTGCCTTTCCTATACCTTGTGTTCCACCGGTGACCAAAACTGTCCTTTTGTCCATATTTATCGAATTTATTTCCACAATTATGGCAAATCTAGTTGATTAAACAATTGCTAAAAGATATTACCAATATATTTACCGCAGTAAATAACTATGCAGATTTTCAACCATTTCGGCACGTACTTATTGTTTTTAAGACGTATGATTTCTCGACCAGAGAAACTTAGCGTTTATTGGGAGCGTACCATGTTAGAGATGAAGAATATTGGCGTTGGCTCTTTGGCTATTGTTGCCATTATTGCCATATTCCAAGGCGCCGTTACTACTTTGCAAATAGCTTATCAGTTGGTTAGCCCTTTAGTGGCAAACCCTGTGATTGGATCGATAGTAAGTGATTCATCCATGTTAGAACTTGCACCCACTATAACCTGTTTGGTGCTGGCTGGCAAAGTAGGTTCTCATATCGCCTCAGAGATTGGCACAATGAAAGTAAGTGAACAGATTGATGCCTTAGAAATTATGGGCATTAATTCCCGAGCCTTTGTTGCTTCGCCTAAAATAATTGCCGGAATCGTAATGTTTCCTTGCCTCATTATTATATCTATATTTTTAAGTAATGTAGGTGGCATATTCGCTGGATATGCCAGTGGAATATTAACGCCAGACGAATTTATTCAAGGCGCGAGAGAAAGCTTCTTACCATTTAACCTGGCTTTCTCATTGATTAAAGCATTCGTTTACGCCTTTATCATTACATCGGTGTCTTCGTATCACGGTTACAAAACCGAAGGTGGTGCGTTAGAGGTAGGCAGCAGCAGTACTAAGGCTGTTGTATACAGTGCCGTTCTCATTTTATTTTCAGATTACCTCTTAACCCAGTTGCTATTATAACATGATCGAACTTTTAGATTTACATAAATCGTTTGACGATCTTGCCGTGTTAAAAGGCATAAGTACGCAATTTAAACCTGGAAGAACCAATCTTATTATTGGGGCTAGTGGTGGCGGAAAAAGCGTTCTAATGAAGTGTATGGTTGGTTTGTTAACTCCAACCCAAGGTCAAATCATTTACGATGGTCGAGACTTCCATAAATTAGGTAACAAAGAGACGCGAGATGTTCGTCGGGAGATTGGCATGTTGTTTCAAGGCAATGCGCTGTTTGACAGTTATACGGTCGAGGAAAATATTGAGTTTCCACTAAAAATGTTCACCGATATGACACCAGCCGAAAGACGTGAGCGTGTAGATTTTTGTTTAGAGCAAGTGCACCTTGAAGGAATCAACGCTAAGTTTCCTGCAGAGATCAGTGGAGGAATGAAAAAACGCGTTGGAATTGCCCGAGCTATTTCATTAGATATCAAGTATTTGTTTTGTGATGAACCCAACTCTGGACTTGATCCGGTCACTTCTAGAGTAATAGACGAATTACTTCAAGAAATTACAGAAGAGTTTCAGATGACCACTGTGATTAATACCCATGATATGAAAACCGTATTTGATATTGGTGATCACATCATATTTATATACGAAGGAAACAAATGGTGGGAAGGCAAAAAAAGTGAAGTAAGGACTGCAGACAACCCAGAACTTAAATCATTTATTAACGCCTCCTACTTTGAATAACACTTTTATGAAACTAAACACTTTAAGGTACGGCAAAATTGCTGCATTTGTTTTAACGCTTAGCTTTTTAGCCTTCACCCCCGACAACAAGGAAGAAGGCATGTATCCTCTTGCGCAGCTTGGTAGCCTTGATTTGAAAAAGGCTGGTTTGGAAATGGCTCAGTCCGATATTTACCAACCAGGTAAAATTGGATTAACCAACGCTTTAGTAAGGCTTGGGGGTTGCACAGGGTCCTTCATTTCTGAGAAAGGATTGATTATTACCAACCACCATTGTGTTTTTGGTGCTGTAGCCTCTGCAAGTTCTCCTGAACATAATTATTTGGAAAACGGCTTTTATGCAAAGAATGAGGCGGAAGAAATCAAAACGTCTTTACCTTGTAAAATCACGCTTTCTTTTGATGACGTTAGCGATCGTGTGTTGAAAGATGTTGATCCAAAATCTGCTCCTGAAGAACAGCAGCAAAAAATTGAGAATAACATTAAGGCCATCACAGAAGCGGAAAAAGAAGCGTATCCAGATCTTAAGATCGAAATTTCTGAGATGTTTGTTGGGAAATACTACACACTGTTTCGTTACAAAATGTTAAATGATGTACGTTTGGTGTACGTGCCACCTAAAGCAGTGGGCAAGTTTGGTGGTGAAACGGACAATTGGATTTGGCCGCGTCATAATGGTGACTTTAGTGTTGTACGTGCCTACGAAAATGGAAAGCCATACAAACCAGAAAGACACCTCAAGATAGATGTCAATGGCACACAAGAAAACGACTTTGTCTTTGTTTTGGGATATCCCGGAAGCACCTATCGTCATTTCCCAGCACAATACCTTACGTATCAAAACGATCACTTGTTGCCTCTTATCTCTTCTTGGTTCGACGAACGAATTGCGCTTTTAAAACAAGATGCCAAAGGCAGCGTAGCCAAAGAACTGCAATATGCCAGTACGATTGCGTCTTTAAGTAATACGACAAAAAACTTTAAAGGGAAGATGCAAGGGTTAAGAAGAACGTCTATTCTTGAGAATCGCTTTGAAGTGCAAGACAAGCTACAGCAGTTTGCTTTAGCCAACGGAGATCCTGCTGATGACAATGTGATTCCACGTATTGCTGAATTGTATAAGCGTAAAAACGCCATGGCTGATGATTACATTTTACTTAATCAAATGTATTCTGCGTCGGGTATGTATTTTGCAGCGCACATGAGAAATTCGCTTAAAGCCGAATACGATGCGCAAGAGAAATCAGAAAGAAAGAACTGGTTAGACAACAGCGAAAAACTGATGAAACGGGTAAAATCAGGATACCGCGTCGTTTCGACAGAAATGGATTACACCTTATTTGGTTCGTTGTTGTACAGAATATACAAATCTGGAGATGGCAGAGCGGATAAGGCTTTGGCTTACCTGAATCTTAATAATCCATCAAAAAAGGAGATGATTGCAGCTGTGGCTAAACTTTGGAACAAAAGCAAATATGCCAATAAAGCAAAGACATTAGATTGGATAGAAAACAATCCAAAGAAATTCATAAAAGCAAAAGACAAAATTCAAGACTTAGCGGCCATTTTCGCTCCTCAAGTGTCTGCGATGCGAAGCGATTGGGTTGATATTAGCGCTGAGTTAGACGCCCTTATGCCACGCTTAGCCGACATCAAACAAAAACATACTGGAGGAAACTTCATTCCTGATGCCAACGCCACCTTACGTTTAACGTATGGATATGTAAAAGGCTATAGTCCTAGTGATGCCGTAAACAACGATCCCTTTACAACAATAGATGGGATTTTGGAAAAAGCACAGCCGTCTGGAGATTACTATATGCCAGAAAACATTCTGGAAAAATTCAAGACCGTTAATGCGAACGACAACTTAAAACATCCAACCAAAGGGCAAGTAGTGGTAGGAATACTATACAATCTGGATACAACCGGTGGGAATAGCGGTAGCCCTATTCTGAATGCAAGAGGCGAGTTGGTAGGAGTCAATTTTGATCGTGCTTTTTCAGCAACAATCAATGACTTCGAATGGAATGAATCATATAGTAGGTCTATTGGTGTCGACATTCGTTACGTACTTTATGTAATGAAATACGTTAGTGGAGCCGACGCTGTATTAGACGAATTGGGTGTTGACTTATAGCCACATGGATTAGCACCTCATAGAATCGTATCATACATGAACAGCCGCAAAGGCACTGATTATCGAATAAAAGTGTTCATGTGTCTTATTGGTTTCACCGAGACGCCTAATCCCTTATTTTCGTGCACTGATTAAATATTTGAAATAATATCTATAATAAAATGAAGAGAATTTACCTGGTATTGGCCTTATTAATTGTAGGGTTTGGTATTAAAGCAAAAGCGGATGAAGGAATGTGGTTACCACATTTAATTCAAGGTCAAGCGTATGACGAAATGGTGCGTTTAGGCGTAAAACTAACGCCTGAGCAAATTTACGATGTAAACAATTCGAGTTTAAAAGACGCTATTGTGCGTTTAGGACGCGGATTTTGCACGGGTGAAGTGATATCATCACAAGGGTTAATCTTAACCAATCACCACTGTGGGTTTAACGCCATTCAAAGTTTGAGTTCAGCAGGAGAAAAAAATTACTTAGAACGTGGATTTTGGGCTAAAGAAAAGAAAAATGAATTAGCTGCCGGTTTCTCTGTGTCTTTCTTAAAGCGCATTGAAGATGTTACTGCTGACATCACAGAAGGTTTAACGGATGACATGAGTCTAGCTGATCGATCAGCTAAAATTCAAAAAAGAATGTCTACTATTCAAAAAGAATACACCGACGAAAAAGCACACATCAGTGCACAGGTTAAGGTGTTTTTTGAAGGAAACAATTATTATGTTTTCATTTATCAAACTTTCCCTGACGTAAGATTGGTTGGAACTCCTCCTCAATCACTTGGGAAATTTGGTGGTGAAACGGACAACTGGATGTGGCCAAGACATACATGCGATTTCTCTATGTTTAGAATTTACGCAAATGAAAACAACGAGCCAGCTGAATACAGTGAAGACAATGTGCCTTACACACCTAAACACCATCTACCTGTATCAACCAAAGGGGTAAAAGAAGGTGATTTCGCCATGATTTTTGGTTACCCAGGTAGCACGGATCGTTATTTGACGTCTTATGGAATCAATTTCGCAACAGAGAAAGAATTTCCTGCACGTGTTAAAGTACGTAGAGAAAAATTAGACATTTACGAAAAGTACATGTCTATGAACGAGTCTAACAAATTGAAGTATGCCTCTAAGTACGCTGGTGTTAGTAATTACTGGAAGAACTTTATGGGCCAAACACGCGGCTTAAAAAGACTTAAAATCGCTGACCGTAAAAAAGCGGAAGAGAAAGCATTTAATACATGGGCGAACGCAACACCAGAGCGCAAAGCGCAATATGGCAATGTTATATCGCTTTACGAACAAGGCTTTAACACGTTACACCAAAACAAAATGTCTCAAGTTTACCTTGTTGAAGAAGCCATTATAGGCATTGAGTCTTTGATTTACTCCTACCGATTTAGCGGTTTAACGAATCCGAAACTAACCGACGAAGAGCTTAACGCAATGGCTGAAGGTTTAAAAGGAAAGGTTGACGGACATTATAAAGATTACATCAAGGAATTAGATCAAGAAGTTTGTGCGGCCATGTTGATGCACTATAGCAATGACATTCCTAAAAGTCAGCAACCAGCCGATTTCTTAAAAATGGTGGCCAAGTACAAAGGTGATTTTGATAAAATGGCAGCGTCTATTTTCAAAAAATCAATGTTTGTAGACAAAGCTAAAACGAACGCATTCTTGAATAAAGTGAACGTTAAAAAGCTTAAAAAGGATCCAATGTACAAGATGATGTCTATGTTTATCAACCATTATCGTGCTGTCGTTGTTCCATCGATTATGGCATCTAATGAGTCATTATCAAAAGCAAAACGTTTATATGTTAAAGGATTAAAGGAAATGAACCCGAACAAGGCTTATGCATCTGATGCAAATAGCACCATGCGTCTTACTTACGGTTCTGTGAAAGATTATTACCCTGCAGACGCAGTACATTATGACTACTTCACTACTATGGACGGGGTTTTAGAAAAGTATGTCCCAGGAGACATTGAATTCGATTTGCCTGAGCGATTTGTAGACTTAGCCAAAAGCAGAACATATGGTAACTATGCTGACAAAGACGGTGATTTACACATTTGCTTCTTATCTAACAATGACATTACTGGCGGTAACTCCGGTAGTCCTGTAATCAATGCTGACGGTCACTTGATTGGTACGGCGTTTGATGGCAACTGGGAGGCAATGAGTGGTGATATCGCTTTTGAGCCTGAATTACAACGCACAATATCTGTTGATATTCGTTACACTTTATGGGTAATTGACGTATTCTCAGGAGCAGGACATTTAGTTGAAGAAATGACTGTTATTAAATAACATGCTAATAAACAATATTCAAAGCGCTCAGCAATGAGCGCTTTTTTTATGCAAGTAACTTTAAGGCCGCCTCAACCGACTCAACTGGTTCAAGACAGGCATTGTTCTCACAAACATAAATGAGTGTTTTCCCTTCTTGCCATCTGCCTTCCACAACAGGTAGACCTTCTCCCCTAACACTGGCTACTAAAAGCCAATTGGATTTTCTTTTTTGATCTATAGCGTTGGCAAATGACACAGCATCATCTCCTACGACAACAACTTCTTTCGCATCACCAAAAGCATCTAGAATGGCCAACATCCAATTACTAAAGCCCGAGCCGTACTGAGACACCCGAGGGGCAATAAGGTCTAACATCTCTAAAGAGATACTTCTGTACCTCACATCGAGAAAAAGCTGACTTAAAGTGAGCAAGTTTCTACACATGATGCTGTTTGAAGACGGAATGACGTTATCAAAGTAATCAGTTTGCTTAGCCACAAGGTCATTCGCTTTGTGCTCTGTGAATTGAAACATCATTGCGCCGTCATTGTAAAAGTGATTGAGCGTGTAATCAGCGAGTTGCTTTGCTTGCAGGGCATAATCTACATTATGGGAGACAGAATAAAGGTCTAATAAGGCCTTAACAACAGCAGCATAATCTTCTAAAAATCCGTTGATGGTAGACTTCCCATTTTTGTAACTGTGCAACAAGCTGCCGTTTTCTTGCAGCTGATGTTGCAATATCGAAGCCATTGTGTCGCGTGCTTGTTGTCGATACGCATCCTTACTTGTCGCACGATATGCGGCACACAATCCACTCACCGTTAATGCATTCCAATTGGTTAAGCATTTGTCGTCTAACCCTGGTTTGATGCGCTTGCTTCTTTCGTCTAATAGCACGTTGATGGCTGCATTCACTTTGGTTTCTAATTCACCTGCATTTAAGTCAAAAGCTTCTTCAATTTCACGGTTAGACGTTCTGCATAATATGAATATGTTTCCTTCCCAATAGCCACGTTCATTCAATCCAAAGTAAGACTTGACCATTTCAGCGTCGATGGGAAACAGATTGTTTATCTCGTCTATTGTCCAGACATAATATTTTCCTTCAACCCCATCGCTATCAGCGTCATATGCAGAATAAAACAAACCATCTGGTCCTAAAAGTTCGGTTGTAAGGAATGTTATTGTTTGATGAATGACTTGCAGGTACTCGGCATTGTTTGAATTCCGGTAAGAGTCAGCGTAGAGTTCAAGTAGCTGCCCATTGTCGTATAGCATTTTTTCAAAATGTGGCACCTTCCATTTGTTGTCGACGGCATATCTTGCAAAACCGCCTCCAATTTGATCGTAAATACCACCACGAGCCATTTTGGTTAGGGTAAGGTCAACATAACGCTCTAAGGGTTTATTGTTTCTCATCACCGCATACTCCCGCAGAAATTGATAGTTGTTGGGCAGCGGGAATTTGGGTGCCCTGTTGGTCCCGCCTTCTATATGGTCAAATGTTTTGGCCCAATTGCTGACAGACTGATCAACCAATTCCATGACAGCTTCCTTGTTACTAACGAAACCATCCACACGTTCTATTGTGGAGCTAGATTTGATTCCTTGTAACAACTTATCGGCATAATCTTTCAGCTTATCACGGTTTTCCTCCCATTCTCTCTGTATAGTCTCTAACAATTGTAACCATTTGTCTTTTTGATAATACGTGCCAGCATAAAACGGCCTCCCATCGGGAAACGCAAAGCAATTTAACGGCCAACCACCACCTGTAATAAGTTGAGCTGCATTCATATACAATTGGTCAACATCAGGTCGTTCTTCCCTATCCACTTTAATGCAGATAAAATGTGCGTTCATTATCTTGGCCACATCGTCATCTTCAAAACTTTCATGCTCCATTACATGACACCAGTGACAAGCGGAATAGCCAATAGAAACTAAGATTGGTTTATTAGCCTCTTTGGCCAGCAATAAGGTATCGTCATTCCATGGTTTCCATTGTACTGGGTTATAGGCGTGTTGAAGTAAATATGGACTTGTTTCGTTGACCAAGTCGTTGGCATTTCCATTATCTGAACGCAAATGATTCGTCATAGATTCAAGGATACTTGTTTCTCATGACATATGGATAGTAAAAACAAAATCATTATTTGGCGAGCAGTCATTTAGCGTTTAATTTTAGGTTATTTTTGATTTAATGATCCTGATTTACCGTAGTATCCGTAATATTTTCATCCTGTCAACCCTTCTACTGACGTGGCAAGAATCTACCGCTCAGTACACGACGATTGGCCCGGTGACTTTTACCAGTAATACATACGGCCCAATGGTTTGCAGAACGGATAGTGCCAACGCCTTTAGCAGACACGCGTATATTTACCCAGCATCAACACTAGGAGATTTGGCCCATGGTGATTCTATCCGAATGATAGAATTTTTTAAGACCAATACCTCTGTGTATGCAGGATCACCGAATTTCAAAATGTTTATCGGGATGTCGGACTCTGCAGACTTTGGTGCAGGTAACATTCAAAGTTGGTCGACAGAAACCAGTAAGTCCGGCGTAAAAAAGGTATTCGACGGGTCGATACAGTCCATAGTAGACGCAACAACGGGTTACAAGCCGTTTGTCTTTGACTCTTTATTCGTTTTTGATACGACACAGGGAAGTCACCTCAAAATATTTGTAGAGTTTTATCAAAATGCGGCACAACCAGTAGGTCTAATTCCATTGTGGGCGTATGAAAACAACTTCAGCGTCACCGGATTTGTTTCCAATGATGAAACCAAATACATCTTCGGTATCAATCAAGCACCTGATACGACTGTATTTACACAAGTACGTAAACCATCTATACGGATACATTATCCAAGGTATGATGCCAATGCTGCGGTAAACAATGTATACGCTTTAGGCGAGCTTGCGCTTTTGATGGCGCCAATTGATACGATTAAATTTACGGTGCGCAATACAGGTAAAAAAGCACTCTACAACCATCCATTTGAAATAGCCGTAACAGGCGCCAATACTTTCAGGGATACCGTATATGTAGATACATTGGCTACCTTCAGTGACAAAATGCTGTTTTCACATACTTACAAACCTAAGAACAAAGGCGTTGATACTTTAACCGTACGCAGTGTTGGCGATCCGTATAACTTAGATGACACCACCGTTTTTGTAAGAAAGATTTCACACAACGTACTAAGCCATAACAATCCCTTCGTTACAAATGCCGCGTTTGGCATTGGGTTTAATGGAAGTTCTGGTGATTTTATTGCAAAATACTATACCGATAGTAACTACATTAATCAGATTAAGATTGGTTTCTCGTCGTCTGGCCAACCGTTTATGCTTGGTATATGGCAAGAAGATTCCAATGGTGGACCTGGAAAGGAAATATACACGTCAGATACATTATTGAGTAATGGAGGTCAATATATCCAACCTGTCTTACCTAAAGTGCAAGTTCGAGACGGTTATTTTGTGGGAATTCGTCAGCTAGGCACACAGAATATTGCTTTCAACTATGAAGCTGAAACCCCCGTTAGGCCTGGGGTGTTTTATTTTGCTGCACCTGCAAGAGACACAAACTGGACGTCTTTTTCACCGGGATTTGACTTTAATTTTGATATTCAGCCTAGAATCCAAATTGCACATGACGTAGCAGTACTAGGCATTACTTATCCATCAGATTTAGATACGTTTGAATTCAGCATTGGTGATAGCGTAAGGCCAAAAGCCATCGTGTATAATTATGGCGTAAGAGATCAAAACAATCCGTTTGATGTTGTTTGCGAAGTTCTTGACCAGTTCAATAATGTGATATACAAGAGCATTAAGATTATCACACTCGACGCTGAGGATAGTATAGAAATTACATTTGACAAACCATTTTCTTTAGGAAATTATGGCGATTTGCGTATGCTGGTGTACACCAAGTTGTCGGGAGATCTTGCGGTTGAAAACGACAGCCTAGCCATCGATTTCAGCATTTATGTAAATTACGATATACAGGTGGAGAGTTTCTTTGAACCCGTTGCAGGCACACGCTATGAGCTAAACAAAGATAAAGTCAGTCCTACGGTACGGATGGTAAACTTTGGATCGAGAGATCAATCTAATATACGCGTTACCTCAAGAATTCGGCAAGACACCAACATAGCCAAAGAGCAAACCCAAACAATCAGCCTGCTAGGCGGAGGAAGTCAAATCCTTGCCTTCGATTCTGTTACTATACCTTTTGCTGGTGACGTAATATTTGAAGTCTTCTGCTGGAACACCATTGATAGTTTTCCTGTCAATGACACTGCTCGCGTCACGGTCGAAGTTGTTAGAAGCAACGACTTAGGGATTGTTTCTGTGATACGCCCAAGAGACAGTTCTATTTACGAAAGAAATCAAGTCTTCCGGCCTTATCTAAATTACCGAAATTTTGGATTGGGTGACCAAGACTCCACTGTTGTCACGTGCGCAATAACTGATGAATCTGGTTCGGTGATTTATCGGGATACGGTTATACGACCTCTTCCTAAGTTCAGCACAATACAAGCACTGTTTAAAGACTTTAAAGTCCCAAACAACGCGCAGACTTTAACATTTGATGCGAAGACTTGGATTGCTGGTGATCAAGACACGACAAATGATCGGATTTCTACGCAGTTCTTTATTAAAACAAAGACGGACCTTGCATTGGTAGCCATAAAGGACCCTGTTAAGGATTCTTTATACTTAAGGGGTGATACGATAAGTCCTAAAGTATCTGTTGTAAATACGGGCAACACCATTGTTCCTGCCACTGCTCAATTGTTTTATCGCATAGTTAATTCTACAGGAGCTGAGGTATATTATGATTCAACTACTTTAGGAAGCACGCTGGCCATCGATAATCGTACCGACGTAAGATTCCCGGAGTTTGTATTCTTTAACATCAAGGATGCGTATAACGCGGTATGTTTTATTAAACTTCCAACAGACGGTGAAGCAAGCAATGATACATTAAAGACAAACTTTAATGCATCAGCAAAAAATTCGATTTCCTTGGGGGATATTAACGCACCTACGCTTAATCAAGTGTATCAACTGAATATTGATACGGTATTCCCTTCATTTAGTATTGTTAACTCGGGCTTAAATGATATTAGCAACCCTGTTTATTACACCGTAACGTTTGATAACAATGGTTCTGAAGTGTATCGCATTTCTGACTCTATAACTGTCTTACAATCTGAAACATCTATCGAGATTAAACCTTTGCCTTTTGTGCCTTTGATTACCGGCAAAATAAAGATGAAGGTAACGATTCAAAACGTGGATGATGAAATTGTTTCAGACAATGAATTAGAGCGCGATTTCTTTGTTTCTCTACAAAACGACATTGCCCCCGTGGCCTTTGTATATCCAGAAATAGATTCCCTTGTTTTTGCGAATAGAACCTATGCACCAAAAGGACAATTCCAAAACTTAGGAGACAGCGCTCAACCAAATGAATTTGGTGTCTCGTTTGTTATTATGTTGAATAACACACAGCTGTACAATTCAAATAGAAATATTTCACTTGATTCAGCTGGTTCTGAAATTGTTGGATTCGACAGCACTTTTGAACCTACAACTCCTGGAACTTACGACATGTATTTGATTAGCAGACTAGGTATTGATCAAGTAAAGTCCAATGACACCATAAAAGGCTCATTTGTAGTTGATTATCATAGCTCAGCACCTATGATTCAATCGTATGGCATACAACTATACCCAAATCCTACGGATGATTACCTATTCATTTCTTCCCAAAACAATTCGATTCAATCGGTTGAAGTGTTTGGTGCAAGCGGCAAAATGATTGAGTCCATAGACGTAAAATACAGCAAGTCAGTTGAGGTTGACGTAACCCACCTTGTTTCTGGTTTTTATTGGTTTAAAATCGAAATTGACAACGAATTTATCTGGCAAAAAGTGATTAAGAACTAATCACTCAATTTGCCCTGCATCTCTTGAATTATCGTCTTCTCCCCTTCTTCGTTTTCGGCATAAAAAGATAGCGTTACTTTTTTACCATTTGGAATGTTATACAGCAACACATGCATTCTTCCAAAACCTTTACTGCCTATTGAACACTCGGATGTGGACCGTGTTTTATAGTATTTGAAAAACAGGAATCGTCTTTGCTGCTTGACAGCACAATACCCTTTCGTATGGCTAGGCGCATAGATACTTACCGATTCTTCATGCGCATATGATGTTTTACTGAAGCTTATAAGCTGCCTTGTTGCGTAATCAAATGAGGGATGTTTCCCAGTCATTTTTAAAGCCAAATCAAAATCTGGTACACCATAGCCAATGACGTTGTCTGGGTTATAGAACAAATGGCCACTACGCTTTATTATCTCCTTGACTTCCAGCGGTGTAAGTGTCGTATTGGCACCCCACAAGGACGCAGCCAAGCCTGCGATAATCGGAGAAGAATACGACGTTCCGTATCCAGTACCAATACCATACGTCGTTGCAACGAAGGTTTGCTTGCCCAAAGCAGCAACATCCGGTTTAATTCTGAAATCTGATGTTGGGCCTGGCGAGCTAAAAGCTGGTGCATCTAAACTATGATCCACCGCTCCTACGACAAGTATGTCTTCGACATCAGCAGGAAAGTCCAGCTTCCCCCAACTTTTGTTCCCATCGTTACCCGCAGAATTGACCACAAGCATACCACGTGTGGCTGCAATGGCTGCTCCTCGACTGATGTATGTTGTTTTACCATCTAAATCCGCATGAGAATGATTTAAGCGTTTTTCATCGAAATGGTTGTAACCCAAAGATGAATTAATCACGTCAACGCCCATTGAATCTGCAATTTCAGCGGCGCGCACCCAATTCAGTTCCTCCAACCAAGTTTCATATGTATTAGACTCTGTGCGAATCAATACGTACTCTGCAGCAGGTGCCGCTCCTATCATCTTAGAAGGTTTGTTGGCTGCCATACAGCCAAATACATGCAGTCCGTGATCGTCATCGTCGTACACATTCCTTTCTAGGTCAACCAGGTCTTTTGTGTAGATAACTTGCTCATTTTTAAACAATTCTGCAAACAAGCTCAGTTCATTCACTTTGCGAAAACCTGCGTCAAAAACGGCAATTATCATATTTTCTCCAAGAAACCCCGCTTTGTGCAAATCGGTTCCTTTTAGCATGTCTAACTGTCGATAACCATCTCCATATTGATTCTTAAACGAATCGTTCTGAGCCAACTCCTCCTGTCTTCCAGACCTGTTCGTTTTTTCTATGCTTTTGCCCAAATACACCACATCGTCTACAAAAAACTTAATCTTTAAACGCCATGCTGTATCCATAGAAGCAGTAGAAATGACTGCGCCGTTAAGCCATTTGGAAACATACCGCACTTGAATGGAGGGTTTTCGAATGTTGTTTATATATGCTTCGGTCACGGGTAAATCAAAGGAATCTACCGGTATGTCTAATCGACTTCTTCGTTCTAACGCCCTTGCAGACAAAAAGGAATCAGGTTTATTTATCTCGACGTAGTTAAGCCCCTTATCATGAAATTGAACAAAAAAATGGTATGTAGTTTTAGATCCTGCATAGCTCAAAGTCGACATAACAACTAAGAGTACTCCTGTAAATATCCTCACCTTATATTTATTTAGTAAATGAATTTAACGTCCAACGCAAATCAAAGCCTTTGCGCTTTCCTTGCTGTTTTTCTATTGAAACAATTTGTCTTTCGGCCAAGCCAACATTTTCAGCAAACAATTCCCAGCGTATGTCATCCTCTATGATGGACGTATCAAATGCTTGCTGAACAAACACGGTGTTTGCAAATGAGTCAAGCAACGTAGCTTTACTTTTATGTGTATCGATATACCGAAATCGATCTTCTGGCAAATTGTTCAGTTGATTGCCATCCCAGAACACCCTTGCTTTCACCGGAAATAAAAGATGAACAATGGGTTGATTGTTTACTGAACGCACTGCCCGGATGTCGTTTTTATAGACCAACATGGTTTGAACATACTGCCAGTTTGTAGAATCGGTTCGGAATAAAACATCGACATAATATCGATCTGTTTCGCTGGTAATGTCTGCTATGCTGGTTATTACTTCCTTTCTCCAATAGGAATATGTGTCAACTTGCTGCGTGAAATCGTCAAAATGAATAGAATCGACTTTGTATATCCATTCATTGTCTATGGCAAGTGGAAAGTAATCATATCCAATGCTTGTAGGTTCTTCTACTTCTCTACAAGAAGAAATAATGACAAACAAAAAGATATATTTAATATTCATATGTCTGTAGTGTTCGTAAGGTAGAATTTAACGTCGAACTACGGGCAAGTCGGTTATATGTACCACTATAAAAATATTCTTGAACTAGTCCTACATTTCTGCCATATATGCCACGATGACCATGGTTTTGGTCAAATACATAAAATGAACAATGCTCAATTTCAAGTACGTCTTGGAAAACTTCTCCGCCTAACTCCTTTTCTAATTGGTGGTCAATCACCTTACCCTGGTTGTAATAACAACCTGTATGCCCGTTGTGCCATTTTTGATTCAATGCCATTGGTTTTTTAAGCATGAGGTACGTCAATTTTGGACCTCTGTATGTCGCTGTACTGTCTGTCAACAGAATTTCGTAGTTACGGAAATTCTTGAAATCAGTATCAATAAAATCACTCCGTAAAACCTCTATACGGTATGTTAATATGCGCTTGTCTAACACAGAATCAACAATTACGTGCTTTTCAAAATATTGTTTAACCTTGTCAGGTCTCGCGGTTTCTCTGTAAACAGAATCAACTTGATACACCCATACCGAACCCACTCTCATCGACAAATAATTGTCTGCAAACCCGATGTATTGAGGTATGGCAACATCCTTCTCGCAAGAGACAAACAATAAACAAACCAGAAGCAACCCAAATGCATTTTTAATACGCATAGGATAAAAGCGATTTTGTTATAGTCGTTTTTGAATTTCTTAAACGATCGTAACGCATCTCATAAATCAAGCCTACCTCCTTGCCATAATACGACCTATGGGACTGAGAAATATCATTATGGTGATAGTCATAATGAGTCACATCCATGATGTCATAATAGGTTTGTGCATTGTGTGTGTATTGATCCAAATGTTCATCAATGACAGATTGCGCATTTAAACAAGTACTGTTCAGATTATACCACTTGGTACCTGCTTCTAAAGGGTTAGTTAAAGCGATAATGTTGTAGTCGTTGCCCATATGAACAACTCGGTCATTATATAGTTGAAGCGTATACACCTCGGTCTTTTTGTAATCTAATGCTAAATCGTGGCTCCGATAGACGTCAATGGTATAGGTTGCGTTACGTTGCGTAATCTCAACCTTACTGACCACTTCTTTCTGATAATACATGTGATGCTGTATAGGGTCAATCAAATCCACTTTTACTGAATCAATCTGATACAACCACGTTGTTCCTTCCTTTATCTTCAGATAATCATCGCCAAAACTCGAATACCGTGGTATGGCAATATCTTTTTCACAAGACATAAACACCAGGCTGACAACCAATCCAAATAATAAGCTTATAACGACTTTATTTTTCAAACGACTTTAGTGTATAGGTGTAATCATAACCTTCAGGAATTTCAGTGGTATCCCCTATGGCTTTTTTTGTCCAAAATATTTGTCTTGCGTAAATCAATCCCTTGTCCTTTGCGTATTTTTCAATACCGAAGTTGCGCAGTGTTTTGAATGCCTCATCGCGTTGAACAACGTGCAAGGTATTCATATACTGTGTAGTATCAATAATTTCGGTCGATATTTCTTCTAAAATTTCATATTCTTCTTTGTCTTTTGTGTTGAATACATTGGCATCCCAGTACTTGTACAAGGTCGGTGGGAATACCAAGTTTATAACACGAACATTAGAATCTAATACCTCAGCTCTGAATTCTGTGATTCTTTTCACCATGTTTCGATCAAAGACAAATGGGCCAGTTAATGAATCTGTGCGAGACACTTCTACAATGCTCCCACGCACGCCTTGGTTGTCTACAATGCTATCAACAATTTGGTGTTTGACCAGAAACCGAAACGTATCAATGGTTTTTCCAAACGCATCATAGTCTATAGAGTCCACTTGGTAAATCCAGGTACTTCCAACACTCAACGGAAAATATCCGTACCCAAAGTCATTCGATTTTGGTTCAATTGCATTCTTCCGACAGCCCATTTCCATTACAGAAATGAAGACCAAAAAAACCAGTAAAAATATATACGCTATTCGTTTAATCATATATACAACGCGCTTGCAATAAATGTAAGTACAAAGTAGCTCATTAATTCGTTGGAATAGTAAACGTAGTTATTCCTATATGCCTACTTTTGCCGACAAAATTAGATTGACAACTATGTTACTAAAAGGAAAACAGGTCGCAGATCAGATAAAAGTTGAAATAGTGGAAGAGGTTACAGCTATTGTAAACAAAGGCGTAAGACCGCCACACTTGGTGGCCATATTGGTTGGCGAAGATGGTGCAAGTAAAACCTATGTCAAAAACAAAGAATTGGCATGTGAAAAGGTAGGATTTAGCTCTACGCTTATACGTTTACCAGAATCAACTTCTGAGGAAGACGTACTTGCTAAAATAGAAGAAATTAATAACGACGACGGTATTGATGGTTTAATCGTGCAATTACCACTTCCTAAACATATTTCTGAGCATAAGGTGACTCAAGCAATTGACCCAACTAAAGATGTTGATGGCTTTCATGATGTAAGTGTAGGAAGACTTACAAAAGGACAAGACACCTTTATTAGCGCTACGCCTTACGGCATTATCCAATTACTAGAAAGGTACGAAATTGAAACCAGTGGCAAGCATTGCGTGGTTATTGGAAGAAGTAATATAGTAGGTCGTCCTATGAGCATCCTAATGTCTCGAAGTGGAAATCCTGGAAACTGCACAGTAACCTTGTGTCACAGCAGAACGGTAGATTTGGCTTCTTACGCAAAATCTGCCGACATTTTAATTGTTGCCTTAGGCATACCTGAGTTTGTTACAGGCGATATGGTAAAACCTGGAGCGACTGTAATTGACGTTGGCATTACGCGCGTCGATGCTGACACACCAAGAGGTTATGTATTAAAAGGAGATGTTGAATTTGAATCTGCAGAGCAAGTGGCTGGATACATTACTCCTGTACCTGGAGGTGTTGGACCAATGACAATAATTGGTTTGATGCAAAACACATTGAAGTCACACAACCTTAAGTTTAGCAATTAGTATGAAACTGCCTGTAATGGAACGGTTCTACACCATTCAAGGTGAAGGAAAATATACCGGACATGCAGCGTATTTCATTCGTCTGGCAGGATGTGATGTTGGGTGTGTTTGGTGTGATGTAAAAGAGAGTTGGGATGCAGAGGGTTATCCACTTTTGACGCCAGAAGAATTGGCGGAAGAGGCGGCCAATTATCCTTGCAACATTGTTGTTATCACAGGCGGAGAACCTGCGATGTATGATTTAACTGCATTGACATCAGCAATCCAAAAAACGGGAAAACGTGTTCATATCGAAACTTCAGGTGCGCACCCACTTAAAGGTTCTTTTGACTGGGTAACCTTCAGTCCAAAAAAATTTAAAGCCCCTGTTGATTCCTGTGCACAGATGGCAAACGAATTAAAAGTGGTGGTGTTTAACAAATCTGATTTTGAATGGGCAAAATCATTTCAAAAAGAAGTCAACAACAACTGTTTACTTTTTTTGCAACCAGAATGGAGTAAAAATGAACAAATGCACCCTTTAATTGTAGACTTTGTATTAGAAAACACTGATTGGCACATATGCCTTCAGACACATAAATATATAGGCGTAGATTAACTACGTCGATGAACAATCCATAATAAACAGGATAAAAAAAGTAATAAATGACCGTAATTATATTCATGCTCATTTTGTGGTATGGAGGATTGTTTTTTCAGACATTCTTCCTTCATAGATATGCAGCACATCAAATGTATACCATGTCCAAACCAGCTGAAAAAGTTGTTTTTGTGTTAACATGGATTTTTCAAGGAGCTAATTATTTAAGTGCTTATGGTTACGGCATAATGCACCGTATGCATCATGCTTATGCTGATACTGAAAAAGATCCACATTCACCGAAGTTTGACAAATCGTTGCTTGCCATGATGTGGCGAACAAAAAACAAATACCAAGAAATAAACAAACAGTTGGTTCAAGTTGATGAAAAGTTTACAAAGAACGTCCCGCAATGGCTATGGTTTGACAAAATGGCCAGTTCTCGTATTTCTAGGCTTGCTTGGGCAGCAGTTTACGTAACCTTCTTTGCCTTTTTTGTTACCGCGTGGTGGCAATGGTTATTCCTTCCTATTGCCTTTTTTATGGCACCAATACATGGTGTAATTATTAACTGGTATGCACACATATACGGCTACGTAAACTTCAAGTTAAAAGACACATCAAAAAACCTATTGCCGTTTGACTTCTTGATGATGGGTGAAGCCTATCACAACAACCATCACAAAAATGGTTCTAATGCGAATTTTGGCGTACGTTGGTTTGAGATCGACCCCACTTATCTTATTATGAGGGTCTTACACGCAGTCGGCTTTATAAAACTCAAAAAGGTAGCGACAAATACAGTTCCTGACGCACGCTGATTAATGGTCAAAAACCTTAATCTGTCCATCTGTATTCACCTCAAATGACTCACAGTGCCGGTATGCGATAAAAAACCGTATGCCATGGTCGTGACCATAGTATGGCCCTCCAGGATGTTTGGCAAACCAATCCATATTTAACCAAACATTTTGTGTTTTCAAATCCCTTCTCAGGTAAACCGTTTCATTAAAATTTAACCAATACCGCTGTCTTATGTAATGCTTAATAGAACTTAACGGTATCCGTCCTAAGTTGGCTTCTACAAATGCATGACCTGCAGAATCGTTCCAGGCATAGTTGAGCCTAACTTCACCACCAATAGACATAATCATCGACCCTATAAGCACGGCAAAGTCGTCGCAATCTCCGGTATAGTTTTGCTCAATAGACTCAGATGCTTTTGCCACATAATTGAACATGATGGGGTCGTTTATATACGTCCAGTTTTTCAACGTGTAATCAAATAGATCGCATAGCTGTCCAATATTATAGGGCCCTGGATTATTTGCAGCAATTTGGATCGCTGTATTTCTTACTAATGTTGAGGTATAATCACACCCATCAAGCACTTTTTTTCTTTCTGGATTATCATAACACGGGTCTTTTATGGCAACCGCTCCAGTGATCGGATTTTCCCTTTCAAATGTATTCACGGGTATAGTGATTGGCTTGGGTAGAATATTCCTCATTTGAAGTAAATGCTTCATCACCTCGGTATTGACAGGTTCGATTCTTCCTTCTAACAGCTGCTGTCTAAACGACGTGCTATCAATCTTTGCATCACTTTCTTGTTGCTTTTCCTCTAAATAACGACAAGAACTGACTGATACCAAACAGGTAATCGAAAGGATTGAATACAAAAAAAGTCTGGTCATGTATTTCAGAAATTTTGCTTTTGCCAAATCTAATCCATTCAAATAAATAATGTTGCCTACTTTCGCCACAAATAAGCACTTATGAGCCTTATAGAAGACTTAAAATCAAGAAGTAACAACAGTTGTGAGCTATGTGGTTCCAACGCAGAAATAGCGTCGTATTTGGTAGCACCTAAAACTGAAGGAATTGCTGAAAACTGCGTGGCTGTTTGCGAAAATTGTAAAACGCAACTCGAGGATGAAAACGCGGTAGATCCCAATCATTGGCGATGTTTAAACGACAGCATGTGGAGCGAAGTGACTGCGGTTAAGGTGGTGGCCTGGAGAATGCTAAACCAGCTTCGCAGTGAGGGTTGGCCTGTTGATTTGATTGAGATGATGTATATGGAAGATGATGAACTAAACTGGGCCAAACGAGGGGTTTCTGACGGCACAGAAGTTATTCATAGAGATAGCAACGGTACAGCACTCAAAAGCGGGGACAGTGTTACTTTAATAAAGAACTTAAATGTTAAAGGTGCCAATTTTACGGCTAAACGTGGCACTGCAGTAAGAAACATTAAACTAGTAGCAGACAACACCGACCATATAGAAGGCCGAGTAAATGACCAACAGATTGTTATTCTAACGGAATATGTGAAGAAAAACTAGAATAAACGTCGGTGACGAATGAGATTATTTCATCTCAATTTTCCTGAAAATTATCGCTAAACTTGCAGCCTTATTTTAAGAGTTAATTCATGGCATTACAAGCTGGTATCGTTGGCCTGCCGAACGTAGGTAAATCAACACTTTTTAATTGTTTAAGTAACGCACAAGCGCAGAGTGCAAACTTTCCGTTTTGTACGATAGAACCTAATGTTGGAACCATTACCGTACCCGACGACAGGTTGTGGAAATTAGAATCGTTGGTCAATCCAGAGCGTGTTATGCCAACAACGATCGAAATAGTTGACATCGCTGGCCTTGTAAAAGGGGCTAGTAAAGGCGAGGGCTTAGGTAATCAGTTTCTAGCTAATATTCGAAACACCAATGCCATTATACATGTTGTTCGTTGTTTTGACGACCCCAATATTATTCACGTTGATGTTACTATTGATCCTGTTAGAGACAAAGAAATTATCGACACGGAGCTTCAGTTAAAAGATCTTGAAACGCTTGAAACAAGAATGCAAAAACTGCATAAAATTGCAAAATCAGGTGACAAATCAGCGGCCAAACAGGTTGAATTAATTGAAAAAGCAACAGCTCACTTAGAAAGCGGAAAATCCATTAGAAGCCTGGATATGGAGTCGGATGAATTGGAATTAATGGAGACCTTCCAATTGATAACTTCCAAACCGGTGATGTATGTATGTAATGTAGACGAAGCTTCAGTAATATCAGGCAACCACTACACCAAACAGCTGACCGCATCTATTGATGAGAATGCAGAAATATTATTTATAAGCGCAGCCATAGAAGCAGACATTGCTACCATGGAACGCGATGATCAAATAATGTTTTTAGAAGAGATGGGGTTAGAAGTAAGTGGCGTTGGACGGCTAATAAAGTCGGCATATCACTTACTAAACTACTGTACGTATTTCACTGCAGGAGAAAAAGAAGTACGCGCATGGACAATTACTGAAGGGATCAAAGCGCCTCAGGCTGCAGGCGTAATTCACACTGATTTTGAAAAAGGATTTATTCGAGCTGAAGTCATGGCTTACGACGACTTTGTAGAACATGGTTCTGAAGCGGCGTGCCGTGAAGTTGGTAAACTACGTGTTGAAGGCAAAGAGTATGTGGTTAAAGACGGAGACATTATGCACTTCCGTTTTAACGTTTAATCAACCTACTCCTCTCCGGTGGTACCAGCCATCGTTTCTAAGTCTCGATCGAACAGATATAATCCACCTTTGTCCGTTCCAATCATTTTTAGCTTGTCATTAATCGTACGCGCTAAGGCTTCCTCCTCAATTTGTTCAGACACATACCACTGCATAAAATTGTGTGTTGTATAGTCCTTTTCGTTTAAGCACACATCTACCACATTGTTAATGCTTTCTGTAACCATTACTTCGTGGTTAAGCAATTCTTCAAAAACATAGGTAATGGAGTTAAATTCAACTGGAGGTGCATCCAATGCAGGAATTATTGCTACTCCTCCCCTTTCGTTCACAAACTTAACGAGCTTTAACATGTGCATACGTTCTTCGTCGCTATGCGTATATAAAAACGTTGCTATCCCATTAAAACCTTGAGTTTCAGCCCATGAAGCCATGGCTAGATAAAACTGTGAACTCGTTGCTTCCTTTTTAATTTGGTCGTTTAATGCGGTTTCTACTTTTTTTGATATCATTTCCTATCGTTCTTATTTCAAAAATAACACGTCAAATGCAAATTGGTTGACGAAATCTTATAGTCTATAATCGGTCTTAATTAATTACAAATTTAGTTTGCAATTGCACAGCGCCCTGTTGGACTCGACAAACGTAAAGACCGGGCGTTACGTCAAACTGATCAAGTCCAATTACAACCTTTCTGTCTGTATTAAAATTATAGTCAGCTTCATGAATCGTTTGTCCAGAAATATTAATGATGTCAATATGAATCCGTTTATCACTATTTATCTGTGCTGAAATGTGCAGTTCATTAGATGTTGCAAAAATGTTTAGCGGACTCACTGTATGCGTTTCTTCCTTGACATTAGCAAAATCATCTCCGCTACAAAAACGCAATACACTTACTGCCACACTATCTGCGTTACTGCTATTGTTTCCACCGATACTATAGATACAATCGCCAACACGGACTAGATTATGGTAAGAACGGGCTGAATTTAGATAAGGCCCTTGTGTGTATGCATCCTTAGCCACATCATATATCCAAGTACCACCTAAATATCGACCGCTAGCATATCCGCCCACGATATAAATCGAATCTCCTATAACTTCGGCATCAGGCGCATGCAGGGAATTGGGAAGGGCGCTTAAACTCGACCATGAATCACTATTGGGATCATATGCATGAGCTGCATCTGTGGCGGATATGCTGCCGCCACCACCAAAACGGTATATTTTGTCTTTGTATGTGGTCATTCCACTGTACCAGAAGTTATTGTCAGGCAAATCATTGTATTGTGTCCATCTGTTGGTTACGGCATTAAATACGTCAACACGTTTTTTGTCGGGTTGGCCACTGAGCACATAAATGCTATCACCCAAAACAGCTGTTTTATGAATAACGCGTTTAATAGGTATCTGAGGCAGTTTAGACCACGAATTTGTCGATGGATTATACGCATAATGGTCGTCAAGGCGCGTACCACTGTTTGGGTAACCTCCTCCGAAATAATGAAGTTTACCGTTAACCACTCCTCCACCGGGTTGCTGCGCCAAATACGGAACCGGTGCAAGCGTATCCCAGCTATCGCTGGATGGTGAATACCGAAGATGGAGACCTGTTGCCCCATTTACACCACCTCCTCCTACAACATGAATATTTCCGTCAATGACGTCAACTACAGGGAAGGTTAAGCGAGTCGGCACTGAATTCAATTGAGTCCATGACTGCGCATAAGTCAAGCCAGCTGTTATGGCAAGTATTGTTGTTATTCCTATCTTTTTCATGAGAATCAAAGATGTAATAATTTTTTTAAACCTATTCATGGGTGTCTCTCCGTTATTTTATACGTTTACCGAAACTTAAACCAAATGCTTTCCCAACAAGAAAAACTAGCCTTTTGTAAGGTATGTAAAAATCGCAGCTTTAGCTCTGACGTCGGCATCATTTGCGGATTAACGAAGCGTCCACCAACGTTTAACGAAACTTGTGTTGACTATCAAGAAGACGTTAAGCAAATAACGCGGGACTTTGAGCGCAAGCATAGCCACAAAATCACTCAGCCATCTGGCAAGGTGACGCCAGTTTCGGCCGGAACACGCTTTGCGAACTATTTTATAGATGGCATTATTCACACCGTTTTGTACTACGTCGTTCTATTCAATGGAATTTCGAGCGGCCTGTTAGAAGGTCCAGGAGCTTTCCTTTTGCGTATAATCTTAGTTGTTGGCTATTATGTGTTACTCGAATCTACAACAGGGAAAACAATAGGTAAAATGGTTACGGATACTATGGTGGTGTTGGAAGATGGAAGCAAACCAACCACAGATAAAATAGTTGCACGCAGTTTTTCTCGATTAATACCCTTCAATGCTTTTTCATTTCTATTCCTTAACGGCGTTGGCTGGCACGACACAATAAGTGGAACACGTGTTGTATCAAAAAACAATGTGCTCTATGAAGATGACAACGATGTTTTAGATCGTTTCTAATCAATAAAAATGTACTCATTTTTGTAATATCAAGGTAGAAGGCCATATCTACCTGTTAATCTGGTGGTTGTATATTTTATCGCAAGTTCTGCTTCGCATTTGGAAAGGGGTTTAACATGAATTTGAACAACTTGTTTATAAGTAAACCACTATCCACACTACAATCATAAGCCATATTTATATTTTCGGAAGTTCTATTAATCATAGCATTTTGGCGAAAGAAATCATTTATAACGAAGACAGTATTAAGTCCCTTGATTGGCGTGAACACATACGTTTACGACCAGGTATGTACATTGGTAAGCTTGGTAATGGGTCAGCGGCTGACGATGGTATATATGTATTGCTGAAAGAAATACTCGACAACTCTATTGATGAGTTTGTTATGGGCAATGGCAATAAAATTGAAATTGACATAGATCAACGGGAAGTCCGGATTAGAGATTATGGTCGCGGCATTCCTTTAGGTAAGGTAATCGAATGTGTTTCGAAAATAAATACTGGAGGCAAGTATGATTCAAAAGCATTTCAAAAGTCAGTTGGTCTAAACGGTGTTGGAACAAAGGCCGTAAATGCGCTTTCAGAGAATTTTAGAGTGCAATCTTTTAGAGACGGCATGTCAAAATTGGTTGATTTCGAATACGGTGTCCTGACCAACGAAGAAGATATCAAAACGGATGAACCCAACGGTACATTTACCTCATTCACTGCGGATTCTGGGGTCTTCAAAAATTACAAGTTCATCAATGATTTTGTAGAAAACCAAATCTGGAACTATGTATACCTCAACGCAGGCCTTAGTATCTGGTTTAACGGCAAACGCTACTTTTCCAAAAACGGATTACTTGACTTATTGAATAGGAAGTCCAATGAAGATCAATTGCGGTACCCAATCATTCACCTCAAAGGCGATGATATTGAACTGGCACTGACCCACGACAGTCATTATGGTGAAGATTACTACAGTTTTGTAAACGGACAGCATACCACACAAGGCGGAACGCATTTAAACGCGTATAAAGAGAGTCTGGTAAGAACATTACGTGACTTTTATGGCAAAAATTTTGAACCTAGCGATATACGTGCATCAATTGTAACCGCAATAAGTGTGCGGGTTCAAGAACCTGTATTTGAATCACAGACCAAAACAAAACTTGGAAGTACGGATGTTGGACCAGACGGGCCAAGTATAAAAGCATTTATAGGTGACTTTATTAAAACGCGCCTTGACAACTATCTGCACAAAAACCCTCAAACCGCGGACGCCATCTTAAAGCGTATTCAGCAATCAGAGCGTGAACGTAAGGATATGGCCGGTGTACGTAAAATCGCCAAGGAACGCGCTAAGAAAGCCAACTTACACAACAAAAAATTGCGGGATTGTAAGGTACATTTAGGCGATGAAAAAAAGGAAAGTAGACTGGAAACGACTTTATTTATTACAGAGGGAGACTCTGCCAGTGGATCCATTACCAAAAGTAGAAAAGTCGAAACTCAAGCCGTTTTTAGTTTAAGAGGAAAGCCGCTAAACTGTTATGGTTTAAGCAAAAAGGTCGTATACGAAAATGAAGAATTCAATCTGCTGCAACACGCGTTAAATATCGAAGAAGGTATTGACAATTTGAGGTACAACAACGTGGTCATTGCAACTGATGCCGACGTTGACGGTATGCATATACGTTTGCTTATGCTGACATTCTTTCTACAGTTTTTTCCGGATCTCGTTCGTGGCGGACACGTTTATATCTTAGATACTCCGTTATTTAGGGTAAGAAACAAAAAGGAAACGATCTATTGCTATAGTGAAGAAGAAAGAATTGCCGCAATCAATAAACTTTCTAACCCAGAAATAACAAGATTCAAAGGGCTAGGAGAGATTTCACCAGATGAGTTTGGTAACTTTATTGGAGAAAATATCAGATTAGAGCCAATAATCTTAAATGAAGAAACATCTATACCTAAGCTATTGGAATATTTTATGGGCAAAAACACGCCAGAACGACAAGAGTTTATTATTGAAAACTTAAAAGTAGAACTTGAAGCACTTGAAGACGAAATGCAAGCGGCGTAATTGATGTTAGATTGATTAGGAAGATAAAGTAATGTCAGAAGAAAATACAGTAGATAACGAGGAGAATAACGTACCTGAGGGAGAGGAAGCTACTGAACGTGCCTTAAAAGGCATGTTTAAGGATTGGTTTTTAGATTACGCTTCATATGTTATTCTGGAACGTGCAGTTCCAAATATTGAAGATGGTTTAAAGCCCGTTCAGCGAAGAATCTTGCACAGCATGAAGGAAATGGATGATGGACGCTATAACAAAGTAGCAAACATCATTGGCAACACCATGCAGTACCATCCTCATGGGGATGCGTCTATCGGTGATGCAATAGTTAACCTAGGCCAGAAAGACTTGTTAATCGACACGCAAGGAAACTGGGGCGACATTCGTACAGGTGATCGAGCAGCTGCACCAAGGTATATTGAAGCGAGGCTGACCAAGTTTGCGCTGGAAGTAGCCTTTAATAAGCAAACTACCGAATGGCAAAAATCTTACGATGGTCGTAAGAATGAACCCATAACCCTACCAATGAAATTCCCTCTTCTTCTTGCACAAGGTGTAGAAGGAATTGCCGTCGGTTTGTCGACCAAAATTATGCCACACAATTTTGTGGAATTGATTAATGGAAGCATTGCTGTTCTCAAAGGTAAGACCACAACGCTCGTTCCCGACTTTCCAACTGGTGGTATGGCTGACTTTTCAGACTATAACTCAGGATGTAGAGGCGGTAAAATTAAAGTTCGTGCACGTATTGAAGAGCAAGACAAAAAGACCATCCTCATTCGTGAAATACCTTATGGACAGACCACGACGTCGGTTATTGACAGCATAATAAAGGCGAATGACAAGGGTAAGATTAAGATTAAAAAGGTTGTAGATAATACAGCGAAAGAACTTGAAATCGAGGTCCACTTGGCTCCCGGCATTTCAGCTGATAAAACCATTGATGCACTCTATGCATTCACCAATTGTGAAGTTTCTATTAGTCCAAATGCCTGCGTTATTGTAGACAACAAACCCCATTTTTTATCCGTAGATGAAATTCTTAAAATAAATACAGAGAACACCCGTGATTTATTGCGTCAAGAGCTCGAAATTAGAAAAGGGGAGTTAGAAGAGAAGTGGCACTTTAGCTCACTTGAAAAGATATTTATTGAAGAAAGGATTTATAGAGACATTGAGGAAGAAACCACTTGGGAAGGTGTCCTTTCTGCCATAGACAAAGGTTTAGACCCGTTTAAAAAATTATTAAATCGGGAAGTTACTCAGGAAGACATCGTAAGACTTACTGAAATTAAAATCAAACGCATCAGTAAGTTTGATTCGTTTAAAGCGGACGAGTTACTTAAAGGCATAGAAGATGAATTGGCGGAGGTCAAACATCATCTAGAAAACCTTACCGATTATGCAATTGCCTATTTTAAAAACCTACTTAAGAAGTACGGTAAAGGCAAAGAGCGCAGAACCGAGGAGCGTCAATTTGGAGACATTCAGGCCGCTACGGTTGCTGTAGCCAACGAAAAACTATACGCCAATATTGACGAAGGATTTGTAGGAACAAGCCTTAAAAAAGATGCGTACATCAGCGACTGCTCTGATATTGACGACATTATCGTTTTTACGGCAGATGGGAATTACACCGTAAGTAAAGTAAGCGCTAAAGCCTTTTTTGGTAAAAACATAATTCATGTATCGGTTTGGCGCAAAGGCGATGACAGGAAGGTATACAACTGCGTCTATACGGATGGGGTTTCAGGTAAAACCTTTGCCAAACGATTTAACGTTAACTCCATAACCCGTGACAAACCGTACAACGTAGGTAAAAACGACAAGTCTAAGGTGCAGTATTTCAGTGCCAATCCTAATGGTGAGGCAGAAACGGTCACTATTTATCTGCATGGACTGGCCAAGGCCAGAAAGAAAGTGTACGAGTTTGACTTCGCCGACTTAGCCATAAAGGGTCGAGCTTCTCAGGGTAATACTGTGAGTAAGTATCGATTGCGCAAGGGGGAGTTAAAACAAAAAGGTAAATCAACGATTGGTGGTCGTGACATTTGGTACGAACCAGCCATTGGCCGTCTAAATGTTGATAGCAGAGGTGTCTTGCTTGGAAGTTTTCATACAGATGATTTGATTTTGGTTATATACAGAAGTGGAGACTACCAACTCACCAGTCATGAGCTTACGAACCATTATGACCCTAAAGATGTGCTTCTTATTGAAAAATTCAATGCGAACAAAACAATATCAGCCATCCATTATGATGCCAAGCAAAAAACACATTACGTCAAGCGGTTTAATGTAGAAACCAGCACGGTTGGTAAGAAATTCTACTTCATCAACGAAGGACGTAATTCTAGTCTGACCTATGTGTCTACAAAGCCTAACGCTGCTATTTTGCTCGCTACGAAAAATGACAAGAAAGAAAAAACGGAAGAAGAAATTGTACTTCGAGACTTTATCGACATTAAAGGCTGGAAGTCTACAGGCAATAAATTGACTTACGAACAGTTTGTCAAAATAACCGATGTAGAGGTGGCTGAAGAATTGGTTGAAGAGCCAACAGTGGTCGTTCCAACCGAAACAATTGAGGAGTCAGTTGATAAGGAAACAATTACCAATTCTGAACCAGAAGCACTTGCCACGGATAAGGAGACCAAATCCTCGAAACCCGAACCAGATTCAGAAGACGACGATAAAAAATTCACCACCGGTGATCAAATAAACTTGCTGTAATATGTCTGAAAAAAACATTGTCCCGATTTCGATTCCAGGCATTCATCAGGCTTTTTGGCCATATTTCGTAGAAAATACGAATGGTGAAAAAATAAAGGTACTAGACTGTGGTGCAGGGCATGGTGCATTTACAAAGAAATTATATGAGGCGGGTTACGATGTTAGCGCATGCGACTTATTTCCTGAAATCTTTTACTACGACAAAGTAGCATGTAAAAAAGCGAACGTTACGGAACACCTGCCATTTAAAGACAGTAGTTTCGATGCCATTGTAGCCATGGAAATCATGGAGCATATTCAAGATCATGAAGTGTTTTTTGAAGAATCAAATCGCATCCTAAAAAAAGGGGGTTCAGTGTATATCTCAACACCTAACGTGTTAAGTCTGAAATCAAGAATAAGGTATCTATTTACTGGTTTCTTTTACAGTTTTAAACCACTAGAAATAACAAATTATGATGGTTTACAACATGTTGCGTCTTTGACCTTAGACCAATATGACTATCTCGCTGTAAAACGTGGATTTAAACGTGCGACTTTCGCGTTTGACAAGCGTCAAACTACCTCGCTCCTGCTTATGGCATTGTATCCCTTATTGTGGATAATGACCAAAATCAAAAAAACAGGGAACCTTCACAATCAATTGGATTTGCTGACTGGTCGAATCATATTCATGAAATATGAAAAAAATAGCACAATAGGGCAAGATTAAATCGACTGCGACAGACCAATGAGGAACCGTTTTTCATCACTGTTAGCGCAATTTGAACTTCGATAAATCGTTTTTAAATCTTTTTTTTAAAAAGACTAGTTTCAGTCGCTAAGACGCGCCGTGCCTCAAAATATTCGGGACACTATCCATCATAAGTCTCCCATTCTTTGAAAATTAATGTCACAGTAATGTTGACTTTACGTTAATTTAACGTTTAATTTACATAGTAATTAAGTATAAAACAGTATGAAATTAAAACTTTACAAGTATCTACTTGCTGTAACTGCTGTGTGTTTGGCCCACTTTTCCTATGGACAAAGTCGGACCGTAAGCGGAGCAGTTTCAACGTTAGATGGTAACATTCCTCTTGGAGGAGTAAGTGTCTTGGTTACAGGCACAGAAGTAGCCACAGTGACCACCTCAGATGGAAGGTACTCTATGAATGTACCAGCTGGGAAAAATGAACTTCAATTTCTTTTTGTCGGTTTTGAGACCGAAACCGTGACATTGACAACGGCTAATGTGGTCAATGTTTCCATGAAAGAGGCCTTATTTGACCTCGGAGAAACGGTTGTAACCGCTATTGGTGTTAAAAAAGAAGTTAAATCGCTTGGATTTGCTGTGACTCAGGTAAAAGCTAAAGAGTTAACAGAATCTGGTGAAAGAAGTATTCTTAATTCTTTACAAGGAAAAGTTGCAGGGGTTAACATCTCACAGAGTTCTACAGACCCTGGAGCTTCTACTCGGATCCTTATTAGGGGTATCAGTTCAATGACACAGGGCAACCAACCGTTATTCGTTATTGATGGTGTACCAATGACCAATGTAAGTATTAACTCTACATCTTCAGCCGGTGGAGATGCATTAAACGCTGGTTTTGACTTTGGTAATGGCGCAAACGCTGTGAACCCGGAAGACGTTGAATCAATGAACATCTTAAAAGGTTCTGCCGCAACAGCACTTTACGGTTCACGTGCAGCCAACGGTGCGATCATTATTACCACTAAAAAATCTGGTTTTGCCGCTCCCGGCCAAAAGAAGCGCTTTGGGGTGACTTACTCAGGCAACTACACATTCTCTAGAGTTCTAAGAACACCTAACTTCCAAGATCAATTTGGTCAAGGTTGGGATGGAAACAACTGGTTAGATGAAAACGGATCGTGGGGACCAGAATATGATAATTCTGATCGTGTTTGGGGTAGAGTGGTTGATAATTCTCAATTACTAAAAGAATTTAGCCCTGTTGAGAACAACTTGAATAATTTCTTTGAAACTGGATTAGCGCGTAATAACCACGTTTCTTTAAGCGGAGGTAACGATAAATCTACTTTCTATTTGTCTTATGCCAATTTTGAACAAGACGGAATTATGCCTACAGACGTAGATAAATTCAAACGTAACTCAGTGGCGTTAAGAGGCTCACGTAAAGTAGGATGGTTAACATTATCTAGTTCTATGAACTACGCCGCAACGCAAAACAGTTTTGTTCCTACCGGACAAGGTGGAACAGTGATTAATAACTTGATGCAGATTCCTGGTGACCTTAAAATCACGGATATGGAAGACTATACGGCTAAGTTTTATGCTCCAGAAACATATTTTACCGCATACGGTGTCACAAACCCATACCATAGCATTAACGAAAACAGCAATACGTCAGAAACTGACAAACTGTTTGGTAATGTGCAGGCTTCGGCGAAAATTAAAAACCACTGGAATTTACTTTACAGATTTGGGTATGATTTAAACTATTCGAATTCTGATATCTACCGGGCAATACTATTGCCAGAAGGTGTAAACAGTGGTAGTGTTGATGATCCAGGTTTCGTGAGTAACTATAAGTACAATGCACACCAATTCAACCACGATGTATTATTAAGCTACGAAAACCAGCTTACAGACGATTTAGCTTTCAACGGTTTTGTTGGGTTAAACGTGAACGAAAGGTCTACTAGTTCACTGTATTCAAGTGTTGCTGGCTTAGACATCGCTGGTTTCTACAACTTGAAAAACAGCTCTGCTACGCCAGTGATTAGTCAAGCGAATTCATTGAGACGTTTGGTTGGAACATTTTTTCAGGGTACGTTTGACTATAAAGGATATATGTTCTTAAACATAGGTGTAAGAAGAGACGCTTCTTCTACCCTACCAAAAGACAACAATACATTTACTTACCCATCAGCTAACTTAAGCTGGATATTCTCTGAGTTCTTGTCTAAGAAGGCACAGAAAACATTAAACTTTGCTAAGTTGAGAATTGGTGTGGGTCAAACGGGTAATGATGCACCTGTTTACATCACTAAGCCAGTATATGTTGCTGGTTCTATTGATCAACCATTTAGAGAATACCTTTTCCCTATCCCTGGAAATATTAACGGTTTCGAAGTTGGTAATACCTTAGGTAACCCAGGCCTTCAACCAGAAATTACAACAGAGTTTGAGATTGGTAGTGATTTAAGATTCTTAAACCACAGACTTATAGTAGACGTTACTTATTATCAACGAAACACCAAAGACCAAATCTTTGTTGTACCATTGTCTCCGGCGTCGGGTTATACCTCACAATACGCAAACGTTGCAGAAGTTGAGAACAAAGGTTTTGAACTACTTATTACTGGTAAAATTATAAAATCAGAAAAAAGAAGTGGTTTCAACTGGACTTCTTCCCTCAATTTCACAAACAACAGAAACAAAGTTGTTTCTTTAGCGGATGGAGTTGAGAAATTTGCATTAGGTGGATTATCAACTGTCGGTTATTTCGCAGTTGAAGGCGAGCCTATCGGTGTATTTGAAGGTAGTGTAGCGCGAACTGTAATGGTAAACGGCGAAGAGAAGACAGTAGTAGATGCGAACGGTGTTCCTGTTGCTGCAACTGAAAAAGAATACTACGGTAATTCTCAGTATGACTTCATCATGGGCTTCTCT